>Ga0209123_1000418_pt1 | contig 57078 bp, 44 predicted proteins | sample BarGraIncu00431A_FD_184500 | JGI IMG/M metagenome (GOLD analysis project Ga0209123, IMG submission 184500) | Arctic peat soil microbial communities from Barrow, Alaska, USA - Barrow Graham LP Incubations 004-31A (SPAdes) (version 2) | ecosystem: Environmental > Terrestrial > Soil > Wetlands >... | reverse complement strand
TTCTGGATGAGTTGGGGGTACACAACGTTCATCCACCCAAAAAAGCCGTATAAAATGCCACGGAATTTTATCTTCATATTCTTTTACCAGCAAATCAAACAGTAATTTTGGTGTATTTCCGCCGGACAAAGCGATATTCAGTGGATTCGAATGTTTGTTTTTTTCTTTCGCTTTCGACAAAATTAATTCTGAAACTGCGCGGGCGGTTTCTTCCGGTGTATCGAAAATGTGAAGATTTGGTTTCATTTATTCTGTTGTAAATTTTTTAAAAGGCGGTCTCCATTTGAGTTCTTTATTGGCGAAAATGGCATTCGCTTCTTTTGGTCCCCACGTATTACACTCATAAAAATATAGCGGAATTTCAGAATTTGTTTTCCAACCATGAATAATCGGATCAACGAATTTCCAGCTTGCTTTAACTGCATCAGCCCTCGCAAAAAGTGTCGAATCGCCAATCATACAATCCAGCAGTAACCGTTCGTAAGCTTCGGAAATTTTATTTTGAGCTAAATCGGAATAATGAAAAGCCATATTCACATTTTGCACTTTGTATCCGGCGCCCGGAATTTTCATGCCAAAATCGACAGCTACACCTGCGTCCGGACTAATCCGTAGAATAATCATATTGGTGGACTGAGCCATGCAGCGCTGTTTGAAAAGCTGATGCGGAGCCGGTTTCAGGTGAATAACTACTTCAGTGACGCGTTCTGGCAGTTGTTTCCCGGTTCGAATATAAAACGGAATATCATTCCATCGCCAATTGTCAATGAAAACTTTTAAAGCCACAAATGTTTCGGTTCTGGAATTTGGTGCCACATCTTTTTCCTGACGATACCCTTTTTGAGTCTGATCGTCAACATAAGTTTCAATATATTGACCACGAACTACATTTTCGGCAATTTCGGTAGGTTTAATGGGGCGCAACGATTGCAATACTTTTACACTTTCATTTCGGATGGATTCCGAATCGAAAATGGATGGCGGCTCCATAGCCACAACGGCCAAAACCTGCAGTAAGTGATTTTGAATCATATCGCGCATAGCGCCTGAGGTATCATAATAACCACCGCGACTTCCAACTCCGATTTTTTCGGAAGCCGTAATTTCCACACGGTCAACGTATTTACGGTTCCAGATCGGTTCAAAAAAACCGTTGGAAAAGCGGGTTACCATTATGTTTTGAACGGTTTCCTTTCCTAAATAATGGTCGATGCGGTAAATCTGGTCTTCATTAAAACCAGCCCGAAGATTTTTATCGAGGTCGACAGCTGTATCGAAACTATATCCGAACGGTTTTTCTACGATGATTCGTTTCCAGCCATCAGTTTCGGTGTTCAGCCGGAATTTAACAAGATTTGCCGACACCACTTCGTAGAGAAAAGGCGGTATGGAGAAATAATAAATTATATTTTTAGGAAGATTGAGCGAAGCTGAAAGTTTATCGATATAATTTTTCAAAATACCGAAATCTTCTTCAGTCTGATTATTTACCTTTTGATAATAAACGTGTTCTAAAAAAGATTTTAATGCATCCGGATTTTCTTCAGAGCTGGTTTTTGCAAATTCAAGCATTGAATTTGAAACATCCATGCGATTGGTTTCTTCATTTTTCTCCTGACTACCGGCACCGATAACTGCGAAATTTTCAGGCAGCAGATTGTCGAGATAAAGCTGAAAAATTGCAGGCAACAATTTGCGCTTGGCTAAATCACCGTTTGAACCGAAAATGACCAAAATCTGATTCTCAACCGGATTTTTCCGACCGTTTTTTTTAATTGTTTCTTCCATTTAGGTTTGATATTTGTTTTTTATAACAATTAAATTAGCAATTCGTTCATTTTTACTAAATGCTCAACAAAATTTAATTTACTTCAGATTTTTAAGTCCTGAATAATAAAAACGTAAAGATGAAATGAATAATGGCGTTCCCATAGCAATATAAAAGTATGCTAAATACGTAATTGGAACAATTCCAGTTATACGTAAAATAATACCTGAACTAATCATGATAGACATCAAGAAATAACTATGCCAATTAAAAAATGAAAAAAAGCATGGTCGGTCGATATTTATATTTAAAATACGGTTGATGTGTTTCAATGAAATTCTTGAAAACATAAAAACGTAGAAAATTATTCCGAAAATAATACTTACAAGTTCTTCAAGAAGTTTTAGACTGGTATTGAGTTTCAAGCTTGAAAAACCTCGATATAGAAGCATTCCACCAGCAAAAGTCCACATAAAAGCAGCAACAAAAAGTAAATACCGCTTTGGGATTCCTGGTTTATAAGTTTCTAAAAATGAAATATTATTGGTCATAAAAACAGCATTATTAAACGTTAAACTTTAAACGATAATCAGAAGGAGTTAATCCGAATTTTTGTTTAAAACAGCGACTAAAATATCGTGGATCTTCGATTCCAACTTTATATGATATTTCTGAAACGGTTAGTTGAGTTTCGCGCATATATTCAGAAGCACGTTCCAATCGGACTTCACGCACAAACTCAACAGGAGAAAATCCGGTCAAGCTTTTTAATTTATTAAAGAACACAGTTCGACTCATGTTTAATTCAGAAGCAAGCAAATCGATATTCAAATCAAAATTTTCAATATTTTCATTCATCAGTTTAACAAGATTTTGCATAAATTGTTCTTCACGTGATTTTATTTCCAATGGCGGTAACGTGAATTCTGGTTTGGCATTTATATACTGTGATCTATAAAAGTGTTGTAATTGAAGGCGTTGAGTCATTAAATTTTCAATTCTGGCTTGAAGGAATTCAGAACTGAATGGTTTGGTTATGTAATCATCAGCACCTACTTTCATTCCAGCCAGTTTACTTTCCATGTCTGTAACAGCTGTGAGTAAAATAACAGGAATATGTGAAGTTCGAGAATCAGATTTTATTTTCTTGGTAAGGTCCAATCCATCCAATTCTGGCATTAAAAGATCTGCGATAATTAAATCTGGCATTGAATGTTCCGTTTTATTCCATCCTATCAACCCGTTTTCGGCTTCAGCTACACGGTAATTTTTTTTCAGACTTTTCTTAAGGAAATGTCGAAGCTCTTCATTATCTTCAACAATAAGAATTAATGGCTTTACTTTCGTGTTTTCCGATATTTCGGAATCAATTAAATGTTCATTTTCTTGCAAATTGGTTAAAGGTTTTGCTTCGTTTGATATAATTAAATCAACATCACCATCATAATGGTCTGTTCCAAGTTTAAATTCAATTATGAATGTAGATCCTTTACCCACCTGACTTTCCACATGAATTGTTCCATGATGTAAACCCACTAATTTTTTTACGAGATCAAGTCCAATACCAGTACTTTTTTGAGCTAAATTCCTCAATGTTGGAATACTAAAAAAACGGTCAAAAATGAAATTAATTTTTTCCTGTGCAATTCCAATTCCTTCATCAATGACTGAAAGTACAGCAACATCTTGATTCAGAGTTGTTTTTACAGTTATATTTTTGCCAGAAGGTGTAAATTTAAATGCATTCGAAAGCAAATTGGATAAAATTGATTCAAATCTTTCGGGATCAACCCAAATTTTAGCTCCATAAGTTTCATCAACCAAATGAAAACCAATATTTTTTGAATGCGCTACTTCTAAAAAATTACTGCTGCAAATTCGAGTAAAATCAGCAAAATTGATTTCTTCAACAGTTAAGCGCATTTTGTTATTCTGTACTTTTCGGAAATCAAGAATTTGATTAATAAGACCCATTACACGATCTAAATTCCGGCGTACCAGCATAAGTTGATCTTTTATGGATGGATCAAGGTTTTCTTGAAGAATATTATCCACAGGAAGTGATATCAAGGTAAGTGGCGTTCGTAATTCATGAGAAATATCTGTGAAAAATCGCAACTTCATATCGGTCATTTGTTTTTCAAGCTGAACATTGTTTTTTAATTTGAAAATAGTAATGAAAATATATAAAGTTGTCAAAAACAGTAAAATAACCAACAATATATATAGAAATTTAGCAAACCCCGATTGCCAGAATGACGGTAAAATTTTGATTTCTAATTGTCGTTCGTTTTGAAGCCAAACACCTTCGCTATCAGTTGATTTTACCCGAAAAGTATACGTACCTGGAGGTAATGAAGTATAGGTTGCAAAATGCTTGGTCTGAACGTTATTCCATTCTCGATCAAAACCATCCAGTTTATAAGAATACAGAATTTTTTCAGGAGCACGCATATCTAATGTGGCGAATTCAATGGTAAAAACGTTTTGTTTATTATTGAATTCAATCTGAGAGGTATTGTCAAGTCGGGTTTGAAGCACGGATTCTTTTTCGCCAATCTCTACTTCTTTATTGAAAAGCAAAAGTCGGGTAAAAACCAGGGGTGCATTTATCACTCTACGCTTAACAGCCTCTGGATTGAATGAATAAAATCCTGATTTTGAACCAACACAAATTTCACCGGTGTGAAGCAAATATGCCGATGCCTCTGAGAATTCTACGTTTTCGAGTTCATTTCCTTTCCCGAAAGTTTCAATTTTAAATGTTTTCTTGTTTAATTTAACGATAGAATTTTCGGTTGTAAGCCACAAATTTCCTTGATTGTCATCCGTGATTGTATAAACTACATTATTTGGCAATCCATTTGAACGGTCATAAACATCAAATATCGGAGGTTTGTTGTCGGTTATTGTGGATTTTAATTTATTCAGACCTCCACCGAAAGTTCCAAACCACATATTGGATTCATTATCTTCAAAGATACAATGAATATCATTTGCAGCCAGACTTTTGGGTTGATTTTCGTTTTTATGAAAGTAATTGAATTTAATGTCTTTTAGCGTTTTAAAATTTGAATTAAAAACAACAAAACCTTCAGTTGTTGCTACCCAAATATTCTGTTTTGAATCAGCAAAAACCTGTCTAACTTTGGAACAATTTGAAATTGGATAGTTTGTTAACAGGTTTTTGGCATGGATAAAACGAATTTTACCGTCTTGTTCGTCAATTAAATGCAAACCGCCACCATAACTTCCTGCCCAAAGTCGTCCGTTTTTATCCTGAACAACAGAATAAAAATCGTTGTTAACTGGAGAAAAAATATCGTTTGGATTATGAATATAATTTTCAATTCGGAAAGAGTTTCCTGAGTTTTGTGGTAATAATCTGAATAATCCTTTTTTCTTGGTTGCTAACCAAATATTACCTGTTTTGTCTTGAAAAATATTGTAAACTAAAACTTCAAGATTGCCTCCGGGAAGAATCTTACCATCCTTGTTTAAAGTGCCAATTTCTTTTTTATTTTGATCAAATATATGTACCGAACCGTCTTTACATGCCACCCAAAGCCGGTTCTTATTATCTTCAAAAATGGATCTGATTTCGTTTGAAATGCTATATACAGAATGATTTTCGAACAAGTAATGATTAAAATAATCCGGTAGAAATGTACACTTAAAAAAACCATTACCTCTGTTTGTGCTAATCCATAATACACCTTGCGAATCGGACAAAACATGATTAATTCCATAAGAAATCAGAGTGTTTATATCCTCGTTATATGCACTGTAAAAAGGAACTAATCGATTGTTTGTACGATCAAACCAGGAAAAAAAGCCAAAATATGGTTGTATCCAAAGTATATCTTTTTCATCTTCAAAAATCATGAAATTCGGATTTGTAAACTGACCGTCGTTTATCTTAGTTTCAATATACGAAATTTTATTTGTTTGTGATATAAAATGAAGCACTCCTGCCATTTTTATATCAAACCAGGCATCACCTGCTCTGTCCAAAAAAATGCTTTGAATGTCATTGCTTTTCATAATCGGGTACTTTTCCTTCGAAAAATGATGAAGATTCCCTTGCAGTACGTCATAAGTAAAAAACCCTTTACCTTGAGTTGCAAAAATATAACTGTTTTGATTCAAACTGGTAAGAATAGAAACGATAACTTGATCAGGTAACTCGATTGTTTTGAAGGTTTTATTTCTTTTTTCATATTGAAATAACTTTCCTTCACTTCCAAACATTATTCGTTTTTCAGTTTCTATGAAAGAATAAAATTTGATTTTGCTAAAATAAACGATTGAACTACCATTTGGCTCTAAACAATTTAAACCGTTCTGAGTCAAGATCCAAATGTTTCGGTCTTTGTCTTCGAAAATTGTTTTTACAGAATTATTTGATAAATTACCATTTTGTTGGTTAAATCCAAATACAGTTAGTTTGTGTGTTTTCTGGGCAGTTTCAATTTTGTAACAGCCTTTATCATACGTATTAAGCCATACTGAACCTGAAGGAAGAGTAAACACTTCTCGGATTTTATCATTTAAAAATCCCCCATTAGGTATGTCAATGCGATTTAATTCTTCAGTCGATTGATTTAAACGATAAACTATTTCGTCGTAAGTTCTTACCCAAATATGACCCCATTTATCTTCTTTTACTCCTATAATTCGATTACTAAGCACCGATAACTTTTTATCGGGTTTTGAATTATACAAAGTGAAATTGTATCCATCGAACTTATTCAATCCATCGCGCGTACCAAACCAAATATACCCTTTGTGGTCTTTCATAATGGCAGTAATGCTGTTTTGCGACAGACCATTATCTGATGTGTAATGTGAAAAAGAGAAGTGATATTGTGCGTTTACTGAAAAAGTAATCAAAAAAATACAGATTTGAAAAATTATTCTATTCATAACCGGTTGTTTACAATTAACTTTAACTACACTAATTATAATGTAATTAGATAGTTCAAAGTTACATTTTTTATCCGTATTTCCGAATATTGGTCAATAAATACACAGATTTGATTTATTTATCCACCTTTCTGGAATCGAAAAAGCTATATATTTGCATAGTTATACAAATAAATCTACAAACAAATTAAAAAAAATTATTATGAAGAAAACTTTACTATTATCAGCCATGATTATAATGGCAGTCGTTGCATTAAATGCACAAGCTAAAAAAATATGGAATTTGGGTGGTGACCCAACCGTTGCAACAAATGGTGCACCTGTATTTCCATTAAGTGCCGGTATTGGAACTGGCGACGGTACAGCTGGAAATCCCGCTTATCCGGTTAATATAAATGGGTTGTTAATTACTGGTAATCCAACTAGTGGAAATATGGGTGGGGTTAATGCATCAGCAAAAACTTTTACTGATGCCAGCAGTGTAGCTTATTCTTTTCCAAACAGATTTCAATTTAATGGAGCTGGTTATACTGGCGCAGCTAATACTGATGCTAATCCAGGAACAAATAATATACCGACTCAACGTTATTTAAGTTTTAAGGTTCTTGGTAATAGTTCAATTTATGCAATCGGAGTAACAGGGTCAAGTTCTTCTCCTAGAAGTATTTTTGTAACTGATGGAACTACTTTTATTGGAAAAATGGATTTCCCGGCATCATCTGCATTAAATGATGCAACTGTTAATTATACAGGTCCTGCTGCAACTTTATATGTCTTCTGTAACGCTGCTTTAAATTTATGTTATTTATCCGCAACAAATTATGATACACACACAGCAATTAATCCGGTTCTGGCTGATAAAGGAGTATCATTTAATGGGAGTGAAATTTTAAATGATAAAGGGCTAAATTTAGAAGTTTATAATGTTTTAGGCAAAAAAGTTGCTTCAGCAAAAACGTCAATTTCTACAACCAATTTTCAAAAAGGAATTTATATTGTTCGCGTTTCAGGATTAAATGACTCTTTAAAAATTGTCATTTAATTAAAATTCAAACCTCATTTCTTTAAAGCGGATATTATTTATTTAATACCCGCTTTTTTATGCATTATTAAAATATTCTCATTATAAAATGACGTGGTTATTACTTAAATGAATGTCGACCGTTAATTATCAAGTTAAAGTCAGAACTCTTATGAAAAAATATTCAAACTCGTACTTACACCAAAATCAAATTTATAACTATCTTTGTCAAAATATATTGCTATAAAAATGTTTGTAAATAATTGATATACATAATTATAAAATGAATTCAACATTTAAGACCTTTGCTCTGAAAAATAATTATGATGCTGCTGTTATAGGAATTTTGGGCGCATTTCTAATTTTTTTATACACCCGACATGGAGGGATTGGTTTGAAACCTGATTCTATTGTTTATCTCAGTGCAGCACGAAGTGCAGCGTCTGGTAGTGGTTTTTTTGAATTTGAAGGCATACCATTAACCGATTTTCCCCTTGGTTACTCTGCATTTCTAGGTATTATTCTTTTTATTTCAAAAATAGATATTTTACAAAGCGCTCATATCATAAATATGATACTTTATTTTGTTTTGATCTATGTAAGTGGTGGTATAATTAATGAATTTACACGAAAAAACCAATGGATAAAAATTCCATTTCTTGTATTAATTGCACTTAGTCCAATACTTCTAAATGTGTATATATATCTCATATCAGAAACTGTATTTCTGGTAATGACTTTGTTATTTTTTGTAGAATTTAAAAAATATGGCAAGGATAAAACAATAAAAAATCTAATAATTGTTGCTGTAATTGCAGGAGTATCCTGTTTAATTCGTTATGCTGGAGTAACTTTAATTGGAGTCGGTGGACTATTGATATTGTTTGACCAGAAATTAGAAATTAAGAAAAAAATTGGACATCTTTTACTTTATGGATTAATTGGTCTCACGTTTTTAATGGGTAATCTTTTGAGAAATTACTTGATTGTAAATACATTGACCGGACCTAGAGAAAGTAGTATTACGTCTTTATTTGAAAACATAAAGAACTACACAATAGTTCTTGGTGATTTTTTTAAATATACATATTTGCCATTTGAATTGGTTTTTTTGATTGGAAGCGCGATATTCATTTTTTATATTTTCACCTTTGTTTTTCATGTCACTAAATCGGAGAAATATTATAATTTTTTAAGTATTTCAGTATCTTTCTTTATAGTGTATTCATTATTCATTGTTTTTTTAGCTACCTTTTCAAGGTTTGATAAATTGGACATGAGATTATTGTCACCACTTTTTCTCCCCGGATTATTTCCATTTGTTTTTGCTGTTGAATGGTTGATTTCGACATTTAAAAACCGGATAAAATATAGTTTAATTTCAATTTGTGTTGTAATTTTTTGTATAACCATTTATTATCAATACAATGATAACAGCAACTTATATACTTTGGCTCAGAATGCCGGCATTCCTGGTTATGCAGAGGATGTTTGGAAAAAATCAGAAATTCTGAATTATTTAAAAAACAATGATAAGGTGTTTAACAGTGAAAGTAAAATCTATTCCAACAGAAATGAAGCAATATGGTTATTTACCAACATAAAATCTGATTTGATTCCTCATAATGAATATGAAAATGAAATATTGGAATTTAATGACAATCAAAAAATTGATTATTATATTGTTTGGTTTAATGATAAAATTGATCTTGAATTGTTTAGTTTAGAAAAATTGTTGAAAGAATATAAACTAGTAGAATTGAAATCTTTATCAGATGGGAAAATTTTATATCACAATGGAACAGATGATAAATAAAAATAAACAAGAAAGCTGATTTGAATTTTCAAATCAGCTTTCTTGTTTATTATGCTTATTACTTAATCCGGGAATTCCATTAAGTAAGCTTTGATAAATGCATCGATATCGCCATCCATTACAGCTTGAACATTTGAAGTTTGATAATTGGTGCGATGGTCTTTAACCCGGCGGTCATCGAACACATAACTTCGAATTTGTGAACCCCACTCAATCTTCTTTTTGCCAGCTTCCACTTTTGCAGTTTCTGCTCGACGCTTTTCAAGTTCGAGTTCATATAATTGCGATTTCAATAAGCGTATTGCATTGTCTTTATTTCCAAACTGTGAACGACTTTCGGTGTTTTCAATAACAATTTCGTCCATAAGCCCAGTCACCGGATTTTTAAATTTATAATGACAACGTACACCTGTTTCTACTTTGTTGACATTCTGTCCGCCTGCACCACTTGAACGAAATGTATCCCAAGTAAGGTTTGCCGGATTAATGTCAATCTCAATTGTATCATCAACCAACGGAACCACATAAACCGATGTAAATGAGGTCATACGTTTCCCTTGAGCGTTAAAAGGTGATACTCGAACCAAGCGGTGAACGCCGTTTTCGCTTTTCAAATAACCATAAGCCATCTCACCTTCAATTTGCATGGTAACTGTTTTAATCCCAGCTTCTTCACCTTCTTGCAAATTAGTAATTTCACATTTGTAGTTTTGCCGTTCACACCAACGTTGATACATCCTGAAAAGCATTGATGCCCAATCTTGCGCTTCTGTACCACCTGCACCTCCCACGATTTTGATTACTGCACCCAGTTTATCTTCTTCGTGAGAAAGCATATTTTTCATCTCAATAGTTTCAATTAACTCCATTGCAAGACGATATGCTTCGTCTACTTCTTCTTCGCTAACTGCATCTTCTTTATAAAAATCAAATGCAAACTGAAGTTCATCGGTTGCGGTTTTCACATCATTGTAACCTGTAACCCAATTTTTTAATTCTTTAACTTTGCGCATTTGGACTTCAGCAGCTTTTGCATCGTCCCAAAATCCGGGAACCTGAGTTCGCAAATCTTCTTCTTCTATTTGGATTAGTTTCGTATCGATGTCAAAGGTACCTCCTCAACGCGAACTCGCGTTCCAACACATCTTTCAGTTGGTCAATTGTTATCATAAAGTAAATTTTTTAGCTCCCAAACCCTTGAAATAGGATTCAAAGAAAGTTTTGTATATATTTGTTAATAGTTTGAAAATAATTAATGTAGCTCATATTTCCTCCACCTTATGGGAAGGTTATGTGGTGCTAAAAGAAAAAACAAGGTGTAAATACCAATGAAAATCCGATTAAGAAACCAGTAAAAACCTGAGCTGGTGTGTGAACCTTAAGTTCTAAGCGTGAAAGTGAAACAAATGCTGAAATGACAAGTATAACAACAAACAACCACAAAGGATTTATACCCATACGGTAACAAACGCCAAAAACAGCTCCGCATAAACCTCCCATTCCAGCTGTATGAGCACTAATTTTCCATTTTAAATTAATAAAAACGATTATCAAAATGGATGCTGCCGAACCCATTCCCATTGCAACAATAAAAGTAGGGAATTGAAGCGTACGCCACATAAATAATGCCCAAAATACATATGCCATAAACGAAAAAAGATATGGCATAGTTCGTTCCTCTTTTTTTGATATAAATAAATCGTTCACATGACCTCTCTTCATTAATAGTAATATTGGCACGGCTGGTAAAATGCCTGTAAACAAAAACGTTCCAATTATAGCAATCCAACGCCAAAGTATAGGCATGAATGAAAAGACATCCGTGTTTATCAACAATAACATTGCATATGTGGGCATCAATAACGGTTGAAATACCAGAGAAATTATTTCGTAGATTTTTTTCATATTTAAAATGTGAATTATACGCAATTTTAGTCGCTAAAATTCTTTTCTCATTCTTGCTACAGGGATATTCAGTTGCTCGCGGTATTTTGCAATAGTTCGGCGTGCAATAATATAACCTTTTGATTTAAGAACTCCAACAAGCATTTCGTCAGTAATGGGTTTCTTTTTATCTTCGTTTTCAATACATTCTTGCAAAATTTGTTTAATTTCACGAGTTGATATTTCTTCACCTTCATCATTCGTCATGGATTCTGAAAAAAAGTATTTTACTGGAAAGATGCCGAATTCTGTCTGTATGTATTTGCTGTTACTTACACGTGAAATGGTAGAAATATCATATCCGGTCATGTCTGCAATGTCTTTCAGTATCATTGGTCTGAGATAAGTGTCATCTCCTTCTATAAAAAAATCATGTTGAAAATCCACAATTGCCATCATAGTTGTGAGTAAGGTTTGTTGCCGCTGTTTAATAGCGTCAATAAACCAACGTGCAGAATCGATTTTTTGTTTAACAAACATCACTGCATCTTTCATTTTTTTGTTTTGGTTTTGTTTGTTTCTCGCGTAATCCTGTAACATTTCATTGTAAGTACTGTTTACCCGCAACTCAGGAATGTTACTATTATTAAGCGAAACATTTAACCTGTTTTCATTGTTTTCCAAAATAAAATCAGGAACAATTGTAGTCATTGATTTTTCCAAAACGTTTCCACTCCATGCATTACCGGGTTTAGGGTTTAGGTGAATGATTTCATTCATCACTTTTTTGAGCATGGTATCGCTCATGTCTAATCCGCGTTGAATTTTGTCAAAATGTTTTTTTGAAAAGTCATCAAAATAATCTGTTATTAATTGCTGTGCCAATTGCACAGTTGTGCTTGTTTTTTTTCGGTACAATTGCAATAAAAGGCATTCCTGCAAATTAAATGCACAAACACCAGCTGGATCAAGTTGTCGCACTAACTGAATAATTCGGATCAATTCTTCATCGTTGGTTTGAATACCCGTCTGAAAAACAATATCATCTACCATTGCTTCTGGATTGCGACGCAAATATCCCTCATCATCAATATTCCCAATCACATATTCTGTGAGCAAACGTTCTTTTTTTGAAAGTTGCAACAAACCTACCTGATCTAACAGAAACTCATGAAAAGTCATACCAGCTGAAAAGGGAATTTCTTCAAATTTATCGTCTTTTGAAATATTATTTGCTTTTAGTTTATAATCCGGAATATCATCATCAGTCAGGTATTCTTCTGGATCAAAATCATCATTATTACCTCCATCATCAATACTTAAATCTTCCAGATCCTCGGATTCTTTGTCAGCTTCAACTCCTTCTTCCAACGCAGGATTTTCCTCTAATTCCTGCCTGATGCGCTCTTCCAGCTCCAAAGTTGGTACTTCGAGCATTTTGATAACCTGAATCTGTGCAGGAGATAATTTTTGTTGTAATTTTTGTTGTAATTGTTGCCTTAACATAAACTGAAAATTGCCTATTCACCAATAATAGAGCGCAAAGATACACTTTTTTTGGAAGATAATAAAGTGAATTATAACTTAAAATATTAGATGCAATGTCATTCTCATTTTTTAAAAAAAAACCTTAACAATAAGGACGTGTTTTAATGAATTGTTTTCGGGAAAAGTTTATATGGAGTTTAATATGAATGAAATTTTGCATTTTACTTTTTAAGACAAATCAAATAGGACATAAAAAAATGTTTTAAAATATATTTCCTAGTGATTCGATTCTCAACTTGTTTATGTACTTTTGCAAAATAAATATTTGAAATACAGAGATTAATCTTTAGAGTTTGTTTATTTTAAAATTGCTCAAAATGAAAACATTAGAAAAAAGCGTTGCTGAAAAATTGCTTAAAATAAAAGCAATAAAATTACAACCTAATAACCCATTTGTGTGGGCTTCGGGTTGGAATTCCCCTATATATTGCGATAATCGTAAAACTCTTTCATACCCTCAGATTCGCACGTTTATCAAGATTGAACTCGCTCGTTTAATTTTAGAAATGTATCCCGAAGTGGAAGTAATTGCAGGAGTTGCGACTGGTGCAATTGCACAGGGGGCTTTGGTTGCTGATGCATTGGGATTACCATTTGTTTATATTCGTCCAACTCCAAAAGATCATGGACTTGAAAATATGATTGAAGGTGATTTACGTCCACACCAAAAGGTTGTCGTGATTGAAGACTTAATTTCGACTGGTGGCAGCAGTTTGAAAGCTGTTGATGCCATACGAAATGACGGTTCAGAAGTACTTGGAATGGTGGCCATTTTCACGTATGGATTTCCTGTTGCTGAAGAAAAATTCAAAAAAGCAAAGGTTAAACTGACAGCTTTATGTAATTATGAAGCTGTTTTGGCAGAAGCACTTACTACAAAATACATTACAACTGATGACATGGAAACCCTTCAGGAATGGCGAAATGGTCCTTCAACCTGGAAAGCGGTGTAAATCAATAACTTTAAAATTTTCAATTGAACTAAAAGAGGCTTATTTCGTTTATTAAAATGGATTGAAGTTGAAAGTTTTGCTTTGCAATTGTAAATCGTAAATCAATAATCGTAAATCAATAATATGACAACATACGAAAGCGATATAAAAACCATTTCTTCAGGCGAAGAAGTGGTTTTTGGTATACTAAGTGACTTGAAAAATCTTGAAAAACTTCAGGAAAATCCTTCTTTGAAAGACAAAGCTAAAGATCTGGAGTTTGATACTGAAAGCTGCAGTTTTGTTGTGGAAGGTTTTGGTAAAATGGGTTTTCGAATAATTGAACGTGAACCATTTAAGATAATTAAATTTGTTTCTGAAAAAGCTCCAATGGAACTAAATGTGTGGATTCAGTTGAAACAGGTGTCTGAAAATGAAACCCACATGAAATTGACAATGAAGGCTGATTTGCCTGCCATGATAAAAATGATGATGGACAAAAAAATTAAAGAAGGAATCAATTCAATTGCTGAATTATTGGCAAAAACGCTTTCGGCATCGATAAATTAATATTTATGACAAAACTCTGGGAAAAAAGCACGCAAGTAAATGCTAAAATTGAAGCATTTACCGTTGGGCGCGATCGCGAAATGGATGTTTTTCTGGCAAAGTACGATGTACTTGGTTCTATGGCTCATATTCGCATGCTTGAATCAGTTGGTTTATTGAATAACAATGAGTTGAAATCCTTGTTGAATGAATTGAAAGATATATTTCAATTAATTGAAAATAACAAGTTTACAATAGAAGAAGGTGTGGAAGATGTTCATTCGCAAGTGGAATTAATGTTAACCAGAAAATTGGGAGATATTGGAAAAAAAATTCATAGTGGACGATCACGTAATGATCAGGTTTTACTTGATTTAAAGCTTTTTGCACGAGCAGAAATTCAAAAAACAGTTTTGACTGTTTCCGAACTTTTTGACGTGTTGATTTCTCAAAGTAACCGGTATAAGGATGTTTTACTTCCCGGCTACACTCATTTACAAGTAGCGATGCCCTCTTCATTCGGACTTTGGTTTGGTGCGTATGCTGAGAGTCTGGCTGATGATTTACAACTTTTACTATCGGCATGGAAAATCACGAACCGCAATCCGCTTGGTTCAGCTGCCGGATACGGCTCTTCGTTTCCGCTCGACCGTCAAATGACGACTGATTTGTTGGGTTTTGATACAATGAATTATAATGTAGTTTATGCTCAAATGGGACGCGGAAAGATGGAGCGAACCGTTGCAAATGCATTGGCAAGCGTAGCTGCAACCGTTGCAAAACTGGCTTTTGATGCATGTATGTTTACTTCGCAAAACTTTGGATTTATAAAACTTCCGGATGAATTTACCACCGGTTCAAGCATTATGCCACACAAAAAAAATCCGGATGTTTTTGAACTGACACGCGCCAAATGCAATAAATTACAATCGCTTCCTCAGCAAATTCTATTGATAACCAATAATTTACCTTCGGGTTATTTCCGCGATTTGCAAATTATCAAAGAAGTTTTTATTCCGGCATTTGCTGAGTTGACTGATTGTTTGGAAATGACTACATTGATGATGGAAAAAGTGGAAGTAAATAAAGATATTTTGAAAGATCCACGTTACGATTTTCTTTTCAGTGTTGAGGAAGTTAACCGCCTTACACTAGCAGGCGTTCCTTTCCGTGATGCTTATAAACAAGTCGGTCTGGAAATAGAAGCCGGAAACTTTAAACCCGACAAAACTGTTCTACATACTCATCAGGGAAGTATTGGCAATTTATGCAATGACGAGATTTGCAATTATAAAAACCAAGTAATCAGTCAGTTTACATTTGCAAAAGCAAACGAAGCCGAAAAAGCGTTGGTTACCGGCTGATTGATACCTTTTTTGTGTTGATTTACTTTGAATTACTTTGAATCTTCTTATTTCCAACCTTTAAACTATACCAGCATGTCAAAAAAGAGAAAACCTTCTCAGAGTACTCGTGTCAATAAAAAAGAAATGATGCGGAATATTATCAATGTGTTTAATGAAAATACGGATAAAACATTTAACTATAAGCAAATTGCTTCATTACTGGATATAAAATCCGAATCGCAACGGATTTTTATTAATCAATTGTTGTATGAATTGCTCGAGGAATATTTTTTGGTAGAAATTTCACGTGGGAAGTTTAAAGTCAATTCGCGCGGTGGTTATATTGAAGGTGTTATTGATCGGCAGGGCGTGAAAACATTCCTGATTCCGGATGATGGTGGTGAAATGGTTTTTATTCCTGAACGGAAAACAAATCATGCTTTACTGAAAGATAAAGTGAAAGTATTTTTGTATGCCAGTCGTAAAGGCCAACAACCAGAAGGAGAGGTCGTTGAAATTATCAAACGTGCACATGATACATTTGTTGGAATTTTGGATGTGTCTGAGAATTATGCTTTTCTGACATTGGATAATCGAATCATGACAAATGATATTTTTATTCCAAAAAATAAATTAAATGGAGGAAAAACCGGACAAAAAGCAGTAGTTAAACTGGTGGGCTGGGAACCAAATGCTAAAAATCCGATTGGTGAAGTGATTGATGTGTTGGGTGATAAAGGCGATAATAATACTGAAATGCATGCTATATTGGCTGAATTCGGATTACCTTATAAATATCCTGCCGAAGTTGAAGCTGCTGCCGATAAAATAGACGCAGGAATTACACCCGACGAAATATCTAAACGAATTGACATGCGAAATATAACTACTTTCACTGTCGATCCCCGTGATGCAAAAGATTTTGATGACGCACTCTCGTTGCGAAAACTTGATAACGGGTTTTGGGAAGTGGGTGTTCACATTGCAGATGTGACGCATTATGTACGTCCAGACAGTATTATAGAAGAGGAAGGCCGTGAGCGAGCAACTTCAGTATATTTGGTCGATCGTACCATTCCTATGTTGCCTGAGCATTTATCCAATGGTATTTGCTCGCTTCGTCCCAACGAAGATAAATTGACGTATTCGGTTATTTTTAAAATGAACGACAAAGCTGAAGTTCAACATTATGAAATAGCCAAAACAGTAATTTGCAGTAATCGCCGTTTTACTTACGAAGAGGCACAAACTATAATTGAAACAGGAGAAGGAGATTTTAAAGAAGAAGTGCTGACTTTAGATCGGTTAGCAAAGATTCTTCGCCAGAAACGTTTTGATAATGGAGCCATTGCATTTGATAGGGTAGAGGTGCGTTTTGAAATCGATGAGAAAGGAAAGCCAACCTCCGTATTTTTCAAAGAGCAAAAAGATGCCAACAAAATGATTGAAGAATTTATGTTGCTGGCAAACAAAACAGTCGCTACTCATATTGGCAAGCCAGGGAAAGGTCAACCTGTTAAAACATTCGTTTATCGAATTCATGATGTACCAAATCCCGATAAGCTGAACAATTTTGCGGCATTTATCAAACGTTTCGGGTATACGTTGAAAACGAATGGCAAACAGACTTCAGTTTCAAGTTCTATTAATCATTTATTGGATGAAGTTCAGGGCATAAAAGAGCAAAATCTGATTGAAACATTGGCCATACGTTCTATGGCAAAAGCGATTTATTCAACAGCCAATATGGGACATTACGGACTGGCATTCGATTTTTATACTCATTTTACGTCACCGATTCGTCGCTATCCGGATATGATGGTGCATCGTTTGCTTGAGAAATATGCTAGTGGTGGTAGAAGTGTCAATGCGTCTGAATACGAAGATTATTGTCAACACAGTTCGGATATGGAGCAATTAGCTTCGAATGCAGAGCGCGCTTCAGTTAAATATAAACAGGTTGAATTCATGTCAGACAGAATCGGACAAGTATTTGATGGCGTTATTTCAGGTGTTACAGAATGGGGAATTTATGTGGAACTGGTTGAGAACAAGTGCGAAGGAATGATTCCAATCCGTGATTTGGATGACGATTATTATACTTTTGATGATAAAAATTATTGTTTAATTGGTCGCCGGTATCATAAAAAGTACCAACTTGGCGACGAAATTACCGTAAAAGTGGCAAAAGCCAATCTGGATAAAAAACAGTTGGATTTTGTTTTAGCTAATTAATAGCCGCATTTTATGGAACATTTTCCCGCACATTTTTGGAAAAACAGAAAAATTGACCTATCTTTGCACTCGCTAAAGAAAATAATGGCTGCATAGCTCAACTGAATAGAGTACCACACTACGGATGTGGGGGTTGCAGGTTTGAATCCTGCTGCGGTCACTTTTATAGAAGCTATTCATCAAGTTATCAGGTGAATAGCTTCTAGTTTTTTTGTATTTGCACAACATTTGCACGACAAACAAATAAAAAGGGGAACTTACTTTCATTTGAAAAGATGTTGTTTTTTAAACTGATACTTGATCAAAGACATATTATCGAAATTAATTATAATTCAGAAATAATTCTTATGATATATTATTTTTGAATATTAATTTCAATTGACGGATAATATCAATTCTGTTGCTGTATATGAAATCACTGTGGTGATGAACAAAATTCTTTCAAATTTTAATGATGACATAACCCAAAACAAATCACTTCATGTATCAGTTACAATGAAAAGTCTACTCAAAGTTTTCAAAACTGCAAAAGGCAATAAATATACGAACGCAATAAATATCAACTGGGAGTATCTTAAAATACACAGATTTGGACGTGGTGATTGTGTAAGAGTCATATATCATTAAATTGAAAAAGTTGAAAATGTTCATTCTTTTACTTCAAATAAATTTATTTCCATTTCCATTAAAACGATCGTAATAATTACTCCCGCCAACATCAGAAAATGTCATATTATTTTTTGGAATCACCGTTTTTCGTTTTTTGAATTTATCCAATTTATTTAAGTGTTTTTTTTTCTTTTCTAATTTCTCTTTTGAATCAGTTTCTTGATTTTCTTGATTTTCTTGATTTTTCTTTTCGATAATAAATTCTTTATAGTCTAACATCTGCATATCATTAATTTTTCTTCTATATATAAAAATATTGAATTTATAATTGATAATTGTCAACTACTAATTCTCAAAAAAAGAACTTTCTAGTAAATCTAATTCATCTTCATACACATCATTAGGCAACTCTTTTATCAAATCTTTCATTTTCTCATCCCAGATAACCTTAACTCTCTCTTTGAAAGATTCACCGACATAGATAGCGTCATGACATGTCAATATTCTAATATCACTGAATGCTTCATATAATTCTTTTATTAATCCAAAGATGAATTGGGTCTCAATCTCGACCAACTTAAAATATATATTATTTTTGTTTTCTTTTTTAGTTTCTAGAATTATTTCATGAACACATGGGTATTTCAAACTCATATATTCATTTATTAAAGGTCTCATTCCATTTAGATAAGGTGCTTTCCGTATGTCACCATTCAGATACATCTGAAATATTTGCTTTACCTCTGGTTTGCTTAGTAATCTAGCTGAAAAATCATCTTCATTCCCTTGTTTCTTGCAATTTCTTATTGAATTTAATCCCAATGTCAAATCATTATAGAAAGTACCAGCAATAACACTTGTGCAATACTCTTGAAAATCATAATCATTAATTAAGTCAGGACTTTCATTTCTCATAAAAATGGCTAGCATTTTCGGGAAGGAGTTTTTAATGTCAAATTCAACTAAAGTTTCTTTTAGTTTTATATTATTTTTCCTAATATGACTTGATAATGAAGTGAAGTTTGTATAAAGTCGATTAGATGTAAAACAAAATGTTTTATATCCTTTTTGCCACTTGTATAAATTTAGATTATTTCTAAACCACTTTCCAATATCAATAAAATTGCCCCAGACATCATAAGTCTTTTCAATTTGATTTTTTTGTAAATCGAAATCAATTTCACAACTATTGAAATCCTTTTTTAATCGTTTTAATATAACTGGGTCTAGATAGATATTATTCTGACTCTTCTTTTCTGTTTTTACATTCTCTTTAATGCTAGGATAGTAGATAATCTTATGTATCTTGATATCTTGTTTAGAAAAATCACTGAAACGATAACCAAATGCTCTTTTGCCTTTAATATAATAATCCCTTTCAATTATCCCTCTATAAATAAGATAGTTGATATAAACTTCGTAATTGTAATAAGCCGCTAAAAATCTTTTAGAATTTATTGGGGTGTAACCATTTTTGTCGACTCCTTTATAAATTAGATTATTCACTATCACACTTAAGACTAAATCGAAATTCTTCTTTTTTAATGTTGTTATTTTCCCCTTGTAATCATAGTTTGTGTCTTTAAAATTAAATTCAAATAAAGTCATATATAACTTCTTTTGTTTTAATGTAGTTGCTTTTTACAAAGAAGTTTTATTTATATTTATATACTTGGGCTTATCATATAATATGATCTGGATTTTAGACTTATATGTTTAATAATGTGATATTTATCTTTTTATTATATTGCAAAGATCATGTATTTTATGAAAAAATTTAAAAGAGAATTTATTTTTAGTTTACTTTACTTCTATTCATATAATATGATCTGAATTATAGACTTATATGTCTAATAATATGAGTATTATGTATTTTTTGAAGTATCATAAAAGTTTAAGAGGTCAAACCCATTAAAGCCTATGCTTGTTGTATATGTATCATCCAGATGCTTTGAATTTAAAGTATTCTGGCTTGTATGTAAACAATACAGTACCAGTTTTGCCTCTATTTTGAGCCACAATAAAAAATGCTTTGCCCAATGTGCTTTCTCCCACTTCATTCTCAGTTATTTTGAAATATTCAGGTCGGTAGATATAACAAAGTGTATCAATTAAATAGCGATTGAATTTTAGTTTTACAAATTCTGTGCAAAATTCAGAAGTTGTTATATTGGGGAACTTGCAATCATAAAAAACGACTACAGGAATATTGAATCTTCTGGCAATGGCCTTCAGTTCCAATAATTTCAAATTTGTAAGATTCTCTGCTATATTTTGTCCTGAAGTATTGAATTCATAATAATTCAGACTATCGATTATTATAAAGTCGGGCAAAGTATTATTCTTAAAAGAAGCAAGTATTTGATTTACCTTTTTAATGCTTAAATTCGGGTTATCGTTGAAATAAAAATCATTGCATTTAAAGAGTTCGTTAATTTCGTTTATTATCTTTTGCTCTACTTTTCCAAATGTAATTTCTTTTATGTCTATTTCTAAATAATTACAGATAAACATATGAGTAAATTGATTCTTAGACAGAAATGTTGAAAACCAAATACCAGAGCTATTTCCGAGTACTAAATTATTCTTCAACATTGATAAAGCAAATGCTGTTTTACCCATTCGTGGTGGTGCTGCAATCATAATTAGATTTCCTCTTAGCCACCCTCTAGTTATCTTATCCAATTCTGGAAAACCTGTAGGAATTGAATTCAACAAGAAGTCATTTTCAAAGAATTTAAATGCTTTCATTAATTTACTTACTATTGTACTTGGATAATTTGAATGATATTTATTGTAAAATTGCATTTAACTGAGTAACTATTCCACGACAAGTGTTGCACCTTCAACTCCGATAAGCGATATTTCTCCTGCTATATTATTTACAGGAATACTCAAGTCTAATAATTCGTCTAATTTTGCATTTTTCAAATAATCGTAAAAGTCAGTTTTATAAGAGTTCTTGTTTGTATAACATTGCCAGTTTTTATATTTAGCTGTCTGATAGGATGAAAAATGCTCTTTCATCAGGAAATCATATAATTGTCTATTTTGATTTCTAATTTTGTAATGAAGATTTTTAGTTTGGTTTATGATAGTAAATTTATTGTAAATACGAAAATAATTGAAATTGAGTACCCTTTTGTAGAAAGGAAGGTAGAGCTGGTTGTGTGAGTGAGCAACGGCTAGTTTCTCTTCGATAGAAATATCAAACTTTGAACCGGTCAATTGTCTTTTGAAATCTGCATAATAGTGAAAACCTTCGTGGTTCAATAAATCAGACATCACAAAATAATGAATATAAAGAGCAGTATTTAAACCAACCGGAGAAGCTAAATTTAAGCAATTTATCATTGAAGTGATATATAGTTCTATTGCTACACTATAAAAGGTAATAATACCCGGTGAGCTTTCCATAAGTGGCTCAGTTAGCACCGGAATATTCATTATTTTGTAAGATGCCAGAATAATCCCATCCTGATCTATATTATCAGTTTTATTACCGTTTACATTAATAGTGTCACCAATATTAAATTGTTCTTCAAAGTATTTATCAATGGGCAGTTTCAATATATTTTCGTCTGCTGACAAATCTATTTGAATCATTTCTTCAATCTGTTCTGGAGTGAAGATATAATTGAAAATCTCAATGGTAATATCTTGGAAACACTTATTCATTCTCATATTCATATAAATTTAAACCGGGGTCAAAAAAATGGGGTCAAAAGTACTGCAATGGTTTGAACTGGTCTCAATATAAGTGAATTAAAGCAGGTTAAATGATCTGGATTTTTATGAAAATCAGAGCAGTTGGACTCTTTGTCTGAAGTGATATAAAAAAAGCACTGATTTCTTGAGGGCACTGAAAAAGTATCTCTGCTATGAGTCATAAATAAAAACAGCAAAAACACAGGTTAAAACTCCTGTTTTTTGCTGTTTTTTTTGTATCTTTAGGTCTCAAAACAAAGCCCTTACATGTTAGCACAACAGCAAAAACTCCTGCTGAGTACTTACTCAGATTTATATGACATTATAGTACCCAAAGATAATCTTCTGCGGAAAATTAACGAGTTAATCGATTTTTCATTCATCTATGAAGAGTTGGTAAACAAATACTGCTCAAACAACGGTCGCAACGCAGAAAGTCCCATCCGTATGTTCAAATACCTGTTGCTGAAAACGATTTATGACGTATCCGATGTGGATGTGGTAGAACGTTCCCGTTTTGATATGTCTTTCAAGTATTTTCTGGAAATGACACCGGAAGAAAACGTAATCAATCCAAGTTCCCTAACCAAATTCAGAAAACTGCGATTGAAGGATACAGATTTGTTGAATCTTCTTATAGGCAAGACCGTTTCCATTGCTATAGAAAAAGGCATTATACGTTCTAAGTCCATTATTGTTGATGCTACACATTCATTATCTCGGTCGAATCCATTGTCTGCTCTGGAAGTGTTGAAGGAACGAGCCAGGCAACTTCGTAAGGTTGTCTATTCTGTGGATGAGAACTGGAAAGAGCGAATGCCTAAAAAGAATGAAGACAACGATCTGGAGCATGAGTTATCCTATTGTGGCAAACTAGAAAAGGAAATAGAATCAGATGAAGTACTGCGATCATTGCCCAAAGTAAAAGAGAAGCTAAACCTGTTGAAGGAAACAATTGAAGATACTCAGGATCATTATACTCTCTCAAAAGACTCCGATGCCAGAACAGGTCATAAGACGGGGGATAGCTCTTTCTTTGGTTTCAAAACCCATATTGCCATGACAGAAGAACGGATTATTACAGCAGCCGTAGTGACATCCGGGGAAAAGGGAGACGGACCTGAGTTACCAGCATTGTTGGAGACCAGTCTGGGAAATGGAATTGAAGTAGATACAATCATTGGTGATGCAGCTTACTCAGGAAAGGAGAATCTTAAGTTGGCCGGTGAGCAGGAAATAAAAGTCGTTGCTAAGTTGAACCCCTCTATTACACAAGGCTTCCGAAAACAAGAAGATATGTTTGATTACAACAAGGATGCAGGAATGTTTGTATGCCCAGGGGGACACATGGCTCTAAGAAAAGCTCGTCAGGGAAAGAAAGGCATCGGTGGGAACCAAGTAGACAGCTATTACTTCGATGTTGAAAAATGTAAAATATGTGCTTTAAAAAACGGATGCTATAAACCTCAAGCAAAAACCAAAACTTATTCTGTCTCAATTAAATCCGATGACCATCTAGAGCAAATGGAGTTTCAGCAAACTCATTACTTCAAAGAAAAAGCAAAACACAGGTATAAGATTGAAGCAAAAAATAGTGAATTAAAGAATGTACATGGATACGCAAGAGCCACCTCGTACGGAATTCAAAGCATGCAAATGCAGGGTGCAATGACTATTTTTACTGTAAACCTGAAAAGAATTATCAAATTAATGAACTAACGAGCAAAGTAGCATCAGAAACACCCAAACGACCTAAACACTCTATATAAAGGACTAAAAAGAACTTTGTGTGCAAAATTTGCTTCTTCTGTATTATGAAAAAAACTAGCAGATGAAGATTTATACTTCACCTGCTAGTTCGTTTTTTATTGGATTACTTTAAGAGGGGATACTTTTTCAGTGCCCTCGATTTCTTTCAGTGCTTTTTATAGACATACATGTATTTAATTGTCTCTTTCGGTATAGTTTTTATCAAAATTTGAATGTCAGACTTTATTCAATTGTATTAATCGTCCCTGATAAGACTGCAAATAATTTCTTTTGGTAGTTTCATCAAGGAAAGATGCATTTATCATTTTCTCTACTGATATTGATTTTGATACCATTAGATTCATAATATCATTAAAAATCTTTTTACTAATTCCTGCACTCTCAGCGAGTATGGCAAATTGTACACTTATTTTCCCTTGAGCCCTGTTTTTGGATAATAGCCCATCATCCAAAGCAAAGTCTTTATCTTCTACGTGAATGTGGCTATTTAAAAGATCGTAAGCAGGACTTAATCTATAATCTCCCATTGAAGTTTCAAGAATAGAAAAATTTTTAAAGTGAGCATCACCATTTGAAAACAGATAATTAAAAATAAGTATTTTCAATAGTTTTGGTGCTTCTAATTTGTAAGTAGATAGATATTTCTGCATTACTTGAAATAAATCTAAATAATTACCCAAATACTTGTAATGTTCTCCATGTGTTTGTGGTGTTCTTCCAGCCAAGGATGCAAAATCATCCTGAGCAAATTTTGTACCGTCTTCTTTTACATCGAAACGCTTAGTGATATAGGCAGGAGTTCCATTTTTAAAGAATATCAATGCATTTTCGGCTGTCTCTATTCCATATACCTGACGGGCAATTTGCATAGTTAGATGCTCATTGGCAGGCATTTGATCCGGTTTTTTGCCAGCACTTGGAATTGGTTTTAGAATATATGTACCGCGTTCACCGTCATTTATTAATCTTAACTTGTTTTTTTCAAGAATTACTGAGAATTTTTCCTGTACTCCTGAAATGGACAACCGCTTTCGGTTTTGTTCAAAAAGTTCATCTGTCTCAGGATTGGATGCTGGTGAATCGTACGGTAATATATGATGAACAGCTTTAGCTTGAAAAACTCTTTTCAAGCATGTTTTACTATATGTGTTGAAACCAGCAGCCAGCGTACCGGGACAATATTTAATTTCAGGTAAACTCATTATTTTTCTATTTTTACTATTCTTACGGCACCTATTGAGTCATTTTTTGCGGTGGTCATCAACAAGCCAAAATAATCCTCTTTGTCAATTCTATTAAGTTTACATACCACTTGCTTATTTGAGCCTTCAGGTAGCATATTGTAAAAAAATGGGAATAAAAATACCGAATGAAACGGTTGTTCACTTTTAGGCAATGTAAGACTGATATTGGGTTTGTCTTTGTCATTCAACCATTCATCAAGGTAGCAGAATGTAAATGAACCATTATCGTGTTGGGTTAAGATACCTGCTTCCTCGTCTTTAAATAATACTTTTGCTTCTCTCATTTGTTAGCAGTTATGTTTTTGAGTGTCAGACTTACTTCCATTCCAAGTACATCGGCTAACTTTTGTAAAGTCAATAATGTCGGATTTCCTTTTCCGCTTTCAAATTGCTTTAAGGTCCTTAAACCAACTCCCGATAATTCCGCTAAGGTTTCCTGTGTTACTTGTAATACTTCCCTTCGCTTTTTTATTGTTTTAATCAATTCTGCATAGTGCATCATACGGCTCTTTTTCTTGCAAAAGTACAATAAAATCTATTAATAGCAACAAAAAGAGCACTAAAGAGCACTTTATTGCGCCGATTAGTGCATTTTTAATTAAAATTATCCATATAGTGCGTTATATTGCACTACTTTTATGTAATTCTGGAGACAAAATGTATATTTTTATTTTGTGGGAACACCTACATATACTCAATTTGTTATAAATATTACCTGGTTTTAGTTTCGAAAATTGTCAATACGAAGACTTAAAAGTATAAATTTATTATTGATTTTCATCTTAGTACTTTGAGTTGATAAATTTCTCAACATCATCCCAGTTCACAACATTATTCCTGTCCAACTTTGATTTAGAGAATGCAGTTATCCAATCACCGCCAATAATATCTATTTCATCGGTATGATCATAATCAAATTCTTCTGAATCTGGTGCATCAAACATATATTGTGGGCGTCCAATCAAATCAGGTTCGTCAGTCTCACCAAAGTATAGTGTATAAAATGAAAGTTCATCTGCCTCCTCGATGCCATTATGTATTTTATAATAACCGGCATAGCCTCCTTCAGGACAATTATATTCCAAATTAAAATATAGTTCAGGGAAATTTTTCCCCAAATAACGTATGAATTCTGCATTCGAGCACCAGTGAGTAATATAAGTTGCATACATTTCTGTTTTTGTGTGTAACAGACTAAGGAAATTCATAAATCCATCGCATCCCCAATTATTTGTACACCAGTCTTCTGAATTATCATAACCGTATGTGTTTTTTAAGTGATTGAGCTGTTTGTCATTTTCATTTTCTGTGAAGTTGTGTTCTTCAGTTTTCGGCTGTTGATCTTTTTCTTTTGATTCAAAGTATTCAATTTCTTCTGGAATTGGCATTAAAGTTTCCATATCAAAATTTGTTTGTAAATCACTGCCAATGAAATTATATAATTCGTTCATTGACTTTTCATCTCCCCGGATGATTAATTTGTTGTCGCAATAATCTGCCATAATTTAAATAACGGTTGACCTATATACCGTAAGGTTTTTATTTTTAATTGATATTAATTGTTTATTTCGTTGTCTTCTTCGACATTAAATAAAATGTATTTTTTTGGATCGGAATCATCGTTACATACTTCAAAATCTAAATCATCAGAATCACTTATATCATTTACACTTTCAAAATCTAATAAATCACTTATATAATCACAATTATTTACTATCTCTACTATTTCTTCTTCCGTTAGTTTATCGTCTACATATACATTTAACCAACCACTCATTTTTACTTTTATTTTTTTCATAGTTATATATTTTTAAAAATCACATCACTAATCTGCTATTACATTATAATCCATTTTTTGAATTGTTATTTAATAAGTATGCTTTTAGATATTCTTCGAGGACACTCCAATTAGCATTATTATTCAATAAGTTTGTTTTAAAATATTCTTCGAGTACACTCCAATTAGCTTGGTTTATCAATAATTTTGTTTTAAGATATTCCTCGAATGCACCCCAATTAGTTACATTATCTTTGTTATAATCATATTCTGCAATCGAAATTGCTTTCTCCCAATCTTCTCCTAAAATATCGACAATTTCATAATCATCGAAATTTTGACATTCCTCCATGTCATCATCATTATCAAAATCAAAAAAAGTATAATGTTCATCATCTTCATTTTTCGCAAAAACTACTTTGTTTATTGGAATCGCAATATCTTTAAAGGTACCACCTTTAACAAGAAACTTTCCTGCAAATTCCATATCTGGTTCATAATACTCTAATTCAAATTCCAAGTTCTGAAATTTAGTTCCTAAGAACGCAATAAAATCAGAGTTAGGGCGCCATGGTGTTTCGTAGGATACACATAGTTCTTCATCAGTCTGTGAATCAATACTTAAACCATATATATCCCATTTACAACCCCAGTTTGCATTGCACCAATCATACCAGTTGTCACAGCCATATTTATCATTTAAATATTGCATATGGGCAAGATACTCTTGTTCCGTTTTATTGAAACTATTAACCTGAACTTGTACAATTTTTCCACTTGCTAATTTGATTTCTTTTGTATTATTTGCAATAAATTTAGCAGGTGAATCTGTTTGTTCAAGTTCAATTGGTATTGGACAGAGATTTTCCATTGAAAAATTTTGTTCTAAAGGACCTACGAATTCATAAAATTCGTGCATAGGTTTTGCATCTCCTTTAATTGTTAAGTTGTTGTTACAATAATTTGGCATAATATTAAGACGATTGACCTACGTATCGTGAGATTTTAGTTTTTATTTTGACATTTCGTTAGCTAATTCTTTTATAAGTTCAAATGAACTATAACTAAATCTTTATTAATTTTTTCTCTCTATCTTCTATAGTTTTATTTTCGAAAAGTTGAAAAAAGATTATGTTTTTGTTGAAAAAGATTATTATAGATTCAAATCGAATAGTTATCAATTTTTTATTTATATGATATCTGCAAAAAAATTCTTTCAATAACTTCTATAGAGATTGAATAAAAAAGTTTATTATTTAACATGGTATTATTGAAAAATTAATTTTTTTTCCAGTAACTATTTGAAGCTTAATGCGATATTAAATGGTTAAATATTTCGTTAGCTGATATTTTTCCTCCAACTTGCCATGTTCCAGTCTTGTTGAATTAATTTGGTGACTCGGCTGTAATTTGTGCAGATAATAGTATGTTGTGAAATAAAAGTGTCTGGAAAAAAAGTGGAAAAACAAGGTGAAATTTCATCTTTGGTGAGAAAAACACATAAAAAACAAACTGAAAAGTCAATTTTCCTGCGTTTTTTGTGGTGATATTCTTTATTATCGGTGTTTTTTCAGAATAAAAAACCTTGCCCATATTCAGTTAGCAAGGTTTTCAAAATACATCTTAGATTGTGCATGTGTTTATAAAATTTCTAATTATCAGAAAGGAAGATTACATATTTATTATTAATTCATTTGGTAATGAAATAGTTATCCTACCAAATTTATTCATTTGGTAATTTTTTATAAGATATTCTTTAAGTTCAATTGCTTTTAAATATCTGTTTCTAAAGTAAGTGGTTTTCAATTTAAACAACAGAATATAAATTTGATTTTGTTAGTTTTATCACATTTATATCTTAGACTAAAAATATGTTGAAATCAAAATACTTTGTAAATAACTTATTTTTTAAATTGCAATTGAAACTATACCCTTATTCTAATACAAAAAAGCAATAATTATACCCTTGTTTTATTACAAATAATTAAAGTTTAAACCCTTGTTATATTACAAATTACATGTATCTTTGTCGTTGATAATTTTAAATTATATTAGTATGATTAATAGATATGCATTTAAATACCTCGACCAATGGTCTGAAAGTGAAGACAGAAAACCATTGATACTCCGTGGTGCCAGACAGGTTGGTAAAACTACTTTGGTAATTGAGTTCTCAAAAAAATTCGATGTACTATTGTCGTTGAACTTGGATAAGCAGGAAGATAAACTGTTGTTTGAACAATACTCAAATATTCAAGAGCTAACAGATGCGATTTATAGGCATTGTAAACAACAAAAAAAAGATGGCAGGACATTGTTGTTTATCGATGAAATACAAAATTCTCCAAAAGCTGTAGCGATACTCCGCTATTTTTACGAGGAAATTAAGCAGTTGCACGTCATATGTGCTGGTTCATTGTTGGAAAGTTTAATTGATAAACATATCTCATTCCCAGTTGGTAGGGTAGAGTATTTACCTATTCGTCCTTGTTCATTCTTAGAGTTTTTAAATGGTATAGGTGAAGATTTTGATCTTGATTTAGTCAATACCTTAAATGTTTCAAGCGTTCATCATCGTGTAATAGCATTATTCACAAATTTTACTATTGTTGGCGGAATGCCTGCAGCTATTAATAAATATGCTTTAAAAAGGGATGTATTGTCGGTGGATAAAATCTATGAGAATTTATTAAACGCTTATATTGATGACGTTGAAAAATATGCCAGAAATGAATCAATAGCACAAATCATACGATATATATTAAAAAATGGCTGGAGTTTTGCTGCTGAAAGAATAACCTTTGAACGGTTTGGAAATTCCAATTATAAATCACGTGAAGTGAGTGAAGCTTTTCGAACTATTGAAAAGGCTATGTTGCTGGAATTAGTTTATCCGGTTACAAGTTCTCAAATACCATTGTTGACATCGACTTCCCATAGACCCAAACTTATTTGGTTTGATACAGGTTTAGTAAATTACATTGCTGGGGTGCGAGAAAGTTTGTTTTCAGTAACAGATGTAATGGATGCCTGGCGTGGACGTATTGCAGAACATATTGTAGCTCAAGAATTGCTTTCCATGAAATGGCAAGTGTCGGCAAAAAGACAATTCTGGGATAGAAATAAAACCCAATCTTCAGCCGAAGTTGATTTTGTTATTCAGTTTAAAAACTGGGCTATTCCTATCGAAGTAAAATCGGGTCATAATGCAAAATTAAAATCCTTACATCTCTTTATGGAAGAGGCTCCTCACAATATAGCCGTTAGGATTTGGTCGCAACCACTTTCAGTGGATATGGTAAAAACTCAAAGCGGAAAAGAGTTTAAACTCATAAATGTTCCCTTTTATTATGTTTGTGTATTGGAAAAGGTGTTAGAAAAATATAGCTAAAAAAGGTGGAAAGTTTTAGATTTATGATACGAATGACATTGTATGAAATCTCATTGTTTGAAACAACAACTTTTTTGGTTAGCTTTTTTACATACATAAAATTCGAAAATATGGTTTCTATTGGCCGAATTCGGATGGTCAGCAAGCTCCGTTTTATCCATCCCCAAATTATCTTTATTGAAATACAAATAAAATATGCCTTGATTTCACAATTCAATTATTTTTTCTAAATCAAATGAAAGATGTTCATTGTGAAAAATATATCCCAACTGGTTGCTCACACATTGAGTTTTCCCTATTGTTTTATCAATACTTCTGTGTGAATGCCCATAAATCCAGTATTCAATTGGACTGTGTTTTATATATTCTTCCAATTCAACTGTGAAAGCTCCATTTATTTTGCTCCAAGTGAAATCGGGGGATACTAATTGAAAAGATGGGACATGATGCGTTACAACAACAATATGTTCTGAGGAGCTCTTTGCCACTTCGTTTTGAATGTAGTTAAAACATTTGTCGTGCTCCCGATTGAAATTATTCCATGTTAACGGTTCACCATTATATAGAATCCGGCGGAAATCACTAACGTAATGTTCAGTTAAGTAAGCATCTTCCAACAGGATTTTCGCCCATAAGGTTGAAATAATAAAATCAATATTTTCTACCCGAACGACTGCATCGTAATAGCATTTCACATTGTCCCGAATCGAACATACTAAGCCGCGGGGCATTTTTGCCAAATCGTAATATTTATATAGCTCGTGGTTGCCAACGGCAACAATCACTTGCCGGTAATTGTCCGAAGCCCAATCCCAGAATGGATGCTTGCTGTAATTATCATCGTTCAAATAGCCAATATCACCCGCAAGAACAAGGATATCCCCTACTGGTTTCAGTGGATTTTGTTTCAAATAACGAGAGTTATCCGAAAATTCCAGATGTAAATCAGATGCATATTGAATTTTCATTTTATTCAATTCCAAATATATCTTTCATAATTCCAAGAAATCCTCGAATATCATCATCTGTGCGCTGCAAGCTAGCACGCAAGGATTGATTAGGCAAGGATTTTTCCATTACATCAATAAAGATCCCCAATTCAGCCTTCATTGTGTCCGGTAATTCAATGGGCGAAAGCGGATCAATGCGCATAGCCAATAATTTGAAAACATCATCCCTGTGCTTTTTGATATCACCGCTACGAACTTCAGTATTTGTTTTCTTTTCTTCTGTTAGATTTAAAAATGCCTTTACTTTTAAACAAAGAAGGGATAACGGATTGGCAATACGAATGCCGTCTTCAATAACACTACTGTCAATAGTATGATGATAATATTCTTCGTCCAGCAGAATTGCAGAAAGACTTGGTGTGTCTTCTCCAACAGGAATTGGAGTTAAATGAAATCCAGTTGGTTCTCCTAAGATCTCAGGATATCTCGATAGTAATTCTATTTGTACAGGAAAGCCTTCTTTGGGGTTGATAAAGCGAAACAACTCGGTTATAGGCTCTTTATCGCCTCGTTTTCGCTGACGAGTTTTATATTCACCCAAATCAATAAATTCCCAAAAACGTTGTCCAAATTCCGGAGTCATTTTTTCAATAACCAATATCATATCAATATCGTCTGTTGCACGCGGACGCATATCAGTATTTTGCAAAGTAACATCACATGCCGTTCCGCCGATAATAACGTAGTTGTCTTCAAATCCGGAAAAATGTTCTTTAAACTTTTCTAATCCTTTTACCATTTCATTTCTTCTATTATTATTTCTAACTCTTTTTCAATCCGGGCATCCGGCTCATCTTTCATGGACAAATACAACGAAAGTTTATCGACCACATTATGATTCGACAAAAAAGGCATAGTGGTTGGATATTTCCATATTTCGATCTTATTCAAACCTTCAACCTCATTGTATTGAGCTCCAAGCAAATTGAAAAGCTTGTCCCATATTGCTCGTGTTTCATATTGTTCTGAGTTCAAATGTGAATATTGCGATAAAGCATTTACTCCACTAATACTGAAATCACCTTCAGGTATGGCATCACAATACAAAACCTTCTTTACGGGTGATGACAAATAGCTTTGTGCTTTCGTCCAAAGTTCCCGTTTAGAATCGCCAAATCGTATATGTTTAATTCCGGTGTTATCTTTTATCTCTGTGCTGCACAACTTACAATCTTCAAGGTTTGCAACTGCACGTGCCAAAGCGACATAATTGTAGGGCATGATGTGCTCCAAGTCTTTGATTGTATATTCTTCTTTTGATTCTTTAGACAGAAGATAATATAGTAACACATATTGTGCTACTGGGGTTAATTTTGAAGGGTTCTTGTCCTTCTTTTTTGCTTGAACATTCACAATCAAAGAAGGTAAGAAGGCGTATTTATCTGAGATAATAAAATAAACACCTTGGTTTATCAGACGTTCCCGTTCGTAATAGGTCAATGAATCCAATATGACAACTACCGGCATACCCACAAAAATTTCTGCTTGTTTGGTAATCTGTTTATATTTCAAAGGAGTTAAGGAATCCTGTTTGTTTTTTGCATGAATGACACACAACGACTGATTGTTGAATTCCATCGTATAAAAGGAAAACCTCAAAAACATATCAGCATTAATCCCGCGAAGCTTGTCACGTTGCATTGGGATTAATTCTGTCTGAACGCCTAAAATTGAAATTATATTACTCATAACCAAATAATATCACTAAATAATGCACCATTATCAATGCCTGTGATAATGGTGCAAAAATAAGGATAATAATTGAATTTACTAGTGTTTAGTGCAAAGAATTTGCTTTCAATAAAATATTTAACTAATTTCAATTAATTATCAGATTGAATAAATAAGAAATGTTATTTTTGAAAAAACTTTTTTAGATTAGCTTTTTTATCTTCACAACTGTAGTAGATAACACACCAACTTTTAATCTTAAAAAACAAACACCAATTTTATAAATCTTCATTTTCAAACAACTATTGTATTCAAATAAAGACTGTATTCAAATAAGTCTTACAAGATATATGAATAAAATATTAAAAGTGTATTGAAATTTTTCAAAGACTTATTTGGTACGTTCAATATTCCTCCGTAATTTAGCCTAAAGTATTATTTTATGAAAAAGGCAGTTATATTTTCAAGGGTCAGTTCTACTTCAGATAGACAATCTACCAAGCGCCAGGTTTTGGATTTAAAATCTTACGCTGACAAGAATGATTTCCAAGTATGTAGTGTTTTTGAAGAAAAAATCAGTGGTGCAAAGAAAAATGAAGAAAGGACTATTCTTATGGAATGTATTGATTATTGTATTTCTAACAAGATTGATACGTTACTTACATCGGAACTTTCACGAATTGGCCGAAGCACATTACAAGTCTTGAAGACTTTGGATTCTCTTCATTCCAATAAAATCAATGTATACGTTCAAAATTTGGGTTTGAATACTTTGAATGAAAACAAGGAAATCAATCCACTGGCTAGTATAATAATCACTGTATTGGCGGAAATGTCATCAATTGAAAGGTCAAACATTCAGTATCGTCTGAACTCTGGCAGACAGAACTTTATTGAAAAAGGTGGGAAACTTGGAAGAAAAGTTGGAACAACAAAAACTATCGAAAAAATGAAAGATGAATACAAGGATGTGATTACTTTTTTAAGAAGAGGATATTCAGTTAGAAACACAGCAAAATTATCCAATAACAGTATTAGTACAGTTCAACGTGTAAAGAAGTCATTCAATATAGTATCGGAATAGCGTCAAACATAGTAAGGACGCAATCGATTTGTAAGAATTACGAATCTTATTTGATTGAAATCTCAGGTGTTATTAAGTCGAAACTTGAATCATTTTTTCTTCTTTTTCTTAACCAACAATTTATATCCGGTACCATACACTGATGCTATTTCAATGTTGTGGAAATTACTTAATGCTTTTTTTAAGTGGGAAACGGTTGAATCCAGTGCGTTGTTTAAATGAAGGGAAGTATCATTCCATACCGATTGAAGAATATCAGTGCGAGAGATTACCTTGTGTTGATTGTTTAAAAAATATAGTAGCAATTTTGTTTCTTTATCCCGAAGTATAATCTGCGTATCATTAATTGTTACCAATTGATTATCTATGGTAATAATCGTATCTTCCAGTTTGAATCTTTGGGTAGAAGAAGGGCTGAGCAGTTTATTTATTTGAGCCAACACAACTTGGGGTAAGACCGGTTTGCTTAAATAATTTACAGCTCCAAGTTCATATCCTTTTACTTGATAAGGGATGTCAATCTGCGTACCTGTCATAAAAATTATGGGAATGGCGGTATTTGTTTTGCGAATTTCTGTAATGACTTCAAAACCATCAATATCAGGTAAAATAACATCCAATAAAATCAGTTGCGGCTGATAGCTTTTAAAAAGTTGTAACCCGCTGTTCCCATCCTGAGCCCAGGCTACCGATAGCCCGTTAGCTTCAAAGAAATCTTTTAAAGTTTCACCTAATGATGGATCATCTTCAACTAATAATATTCTGTTCTTCATAATGTTCGTTTAAAAATATAACAAACTCACTGCCTTCATTTATTGTACTTGCCACCGATATACTACCTCCGTGAGCTTCCACCATAGATTTCACGTAAGTAAGTCCAAGACCAAATCCTGTTTTGTGTTTGAGCTCTTTTCGATTGCTTCTGTAAAAACGATCAAAAATAAACTTCAAATCATATGCGGCTATGCCCAGCCCATCGTCTTTGACCGATATTTTAATGCCTTCGTTGCTATCAATCACATGAATATCAATATTTACTTCAGGTTTCGAGTATTTGATGGCATTCTCCACCAAATTGTCCAATACATTGGAGAAGTGAAGAAGGTCAACATGGAGGAATTTCTTATTTGTGTGAACTGCCGTGTGTATTATCACTTTTTTCTCATTGTTGTCTGAATTTGAATAACGTTCTTTAATGGACTGGATGAAGGATTCAATTTCTACTTCTTCCTTATTTAATACGATATTTACTTTTTCGTTGTTGCTGATTTGTTGAATCCGTTCGGTGTATGCAGTAAGCTTGTTTAGTTCGATAAGGGTGTTATCGGCATACGTTTTTACCTTGGTAGTGTCGTTTTTATCGGAGTAGAATGGAATTAATGAAACCATTGCTACGGCACTTGAAATCGGGCGTTTAAACTCGTGCGTCATGGAATTAACCGATTCTTGCCGGAGCCTTTCCAGTTTCCATTGCACCACGAAGCTTCTGCCTAAGTAAATCATACAACCCAACCCTATTAATATAAGTAATACCGAAAGTGCCAATTGAACCCCCATTTTATTCAATATTACTGCGCCGGGTACTTCGACATAACCAACCACACCAATCGAAGAAATAATGTCGAGTTTGACGGTATCGGTTGGCAGGTAGGTTGATGAAGCATTTGCAGGTTTATTACTTTTTAAAATTGACTTTTTCTTTAAATCCAAATAATCAAAGTATGTGTTTTTTATAACATATCTTTCTGATAATTCTTTTTGGAAAATTCGATTAAGCGTTTTAAGATTAATTGGCAATTTTTTCTTTAAGAGAAATTGAACTATTTTCTGAACATTATAAGGATCATGTTTATCAAGCGTGAATGTATAAGTACTATCTATAGATTTTACTTCTTTTGTAAAGTATCTTGATGTGTCGCTTGGCCTTGACAGATTGTTTGCGAATACAGAATATCCGCCGATAGCTTCAGTTCTTTCTGAAATTTCCATAAGAACAGCTTTCTGTGCTGTTTGACTGGCATAATCTTTCAGTTCTTTTTTATGAAGATTATACATATTGGTTATCCAAACCACCTGATTTATGGTGATTAGTGCAGATACTAACACGATGAGCGTCTGAATATACAAATGTTTATTACTCATTCGATAGTAATTATGATAATATATTGGTATTCATCTTAATATAAACTCGCTCACCATTGACAGGAAAGGCATTTGACTGCACTATATATCACTCCATACCTGTATTCAGGAAAAATTTAGCAAATATAATCAAAAAATCAGAATTAGAACAGAATCGTGTCAGAATATTTCAGAATTGAGATCGTTTTTTTCTTTTTTCTTTAATTTAATTGTGTTTAATTTGCAAAACGTAATTTAAGTTCAAATCACATGAGAAAAATCCTTTATTCACTGACTGTTATCGTGCTTCTTGCCGTTACATTTAATTTTACAATTGTTGCCAAACGTGTCAATAATGTTTCATGTCTTGCTTTGCAAAATATTGAAGCATTGTCATATGCAGAAACAACAAATACAATTTGCTTAGGAGATGGAAGTCTTGATTGTCCGGTAACCGGAAAAAAAGTGGAATTTGTATTATAATGAACTGCAAAAAATCATATAAGATACTTGCTTTTATTCTGGTATTACAAAGTTGTGTCGATAGTAATAAACATATCACTGATTTTGACGCTGTATCCAAAAATATTACGGCAAAGGTGTTATCGTTGAGTACCGTTTATATGCGTTACCCTTTTCGTGTAAAGCTGATTGATTCTACATTGGTAGTTATGGATTTGCACGGTTCGGATTATTATTATCATGAGTTTAGTTTTCCCGAGTTGCAATTCAAAAGCTCTTTTGCCAAGCCGGGTATAGGACCGAATGAATTTCTGGATGCAGAAAATATTCGTTTTGATAAACAAGGACGGTTTTATTGTTTAGATGCCAACAAAAGTTTGATTACTGTTTTTGACAGCAATAAGAATGATACAACCGCACGGGTTAAACTTTCGGATAAATTAATACGTACACTTGATTTTGATATTGTAAACGATTCAACCTTTGTGGTTCCCGATTATACCGGCAAGCACAGATTCAATCTAATAAACCGGCAGGGTCAAATAACAAAGAGTTGTTTTACGATTCCCAGTAAACAGAATAAATTATCAAACGTGGTATTGGCGCAAGCCTGGCGGTCGTTTATCGACTACAACCCTTCCAATGGGATATTGGCAATGGTTACCCAGTTGGGTCAGGTATTGGAGTTGTACGATTTGAAGAAAAACTCCATCATTAATATTGTATATGGAGAAAAAGGTGAACCGGAATTTATCAACAAAGGAGGATATGCTTCCCCTTGCGGCATTATGGGGTATAGCGATGTGTATGTGGGAACGGATAAAATCTATGCCGTTTTTTGGGGAAAATCATTCAGGGATATGGAGAGAGATCCGCACCTGAAAGATGGAGGTAATCTATTGCAGGTATTCGATTTGACTGGAAAGCCGGTTTGCCAGTATATTTTAGATAAATACATCACAGGATTTACCGTTGACGAAAAACACAATAAATTGTTTGCGCTGGATATAAACGGGAATGATCCGTTGGTGGAATATCAACTTTGAAAAATCTAACTTATATAAATTCTAATGTATTATTCCATTATTGACAAAAAACCAAAAAAACAGGGGTCAAGCGACTTCCCAGTCGCTTGGTTATTACCTATCAAGCGGCTGGAAGCCACTTGTCCCCTGAGAAACATGTATTCAAATAATATAAACTAATTTCCTCCATGCGCTTACTTTCAATCGAATGAAAAAATTCATTTTTAAAAACAAATACATATTACTCTTCGTCACGCTTTCATTGGTGATTTTCTTTGCATGCCATGATTTTACGTCGTATCCGAAATCACTTGTACCAATTTTTGAGATGGCAGGAAGTAATCAATCGGAGCTTAAAAAGGCCATCCGGCATTATTCGTGGTTTGCTTCCGACTCTTTGAAACGAAAGGCAGCCATTTTTTTAATTGAAAACATGGATGCTCACTCATCCTATAAAAGTGAACAGTGGGAAATATTTCAAGGTAAGTTGGATTCTCTGTTTAAACTGAAAATGGATCCCTCTAAGCTTAACCCTTTGGTTGATACTATCTATAGAAAATTCGATTTTTCGGATGTTCGCTATATATCCGATTTATATGCAGTAAATGCAAAATTTTTAATTCAGAATATTGACGAGGCATTTGAAGCATGGCACTCGCCTTATGCCAAACAGTTGAGTTTCGATGATTTCTGCGAGTATATCCTCCCTTATCGGGTGAGTCAGGAACCTCTTAGTGATTGGCGAAAAGAATTCAACCAACACTTTATTCCTGAACTATTTTCAAGAATACTGGCAAAGAAAAATCCTCCAACTCCGTCTTTTACTATTCCATATCGAATGTACGAAAAACCTTACAGCAATTGGCTAAAGGAATTTGACAATCAGCTTAATTGGAATCCATTAAGGTTGACTGATAAGAACTATTCAATTACAGCAAGAGATATTTGTGATGCACTAAAGACAGCACCGGGGAGTTTGAGATTTATGCCCGGACAAATGCTTGATTTTAGTACTCATTTACTTTCAAGTTTAATGTCGGGAACATGCCGTGATTACAGCCTACAGGCTGCGCTTGCGGCCAGAGTATTGGGAGTCCCTGTTGCAATTGATATTACTCCTCAATGGGCAACCCGAAGCACCAGTCACGAATGGAATGCGCTGATTGACCAAAACAATAAACCGATTACATTTGGTTTTGGAGATTATGTTGAATTAGGAAGACATATTGAAATTGTTGCTGACAGAATTCCGGCGAAAGTATATCGCCTTGCTTTCGCCAAACAACCAACTACTTTGGCACAATTACATGGTAAGGAGGAAATTCCTTCAAAAATTGCCTCGGCTTGTATGAAAGATGTAACAAATGATTACTATCAGACCATAGATGTTCCGGTAAAATTACTTTCTACCCCGCCCGAACAAAATAAATTTGCGTACTTATCGGTATTCGATAATAAAAACTGGGTACCGATAGCATGGGGTAAAATATACAAAAAAGAAGTGTTGTTCAAGAGTTTGAATAAAAATATTGCTTGTTTACCTTCTTATTATTATAATGGTAATGATTTACCGGCAGCCTATCCGGTTCTTCTGCGCACGGATGGGACTGTCTCTACTTTAAAGCTTGACTTACAAAAACGTGAAACAGTGGTACTAAATCGTAAATACCAGGCCCGCATGTCGGCATGGCTCGGACCGTCCATGATTGGCGGACGGTTTCAGGTGGCTAACGATTCTAACTTCACGCATCCGGTGGATATTCATGTAATAAAAGATACTGCCGAAGCCTATTTCAAAATAGTAAAAGTAAATCCGAAAGGAAGATATAAATACTTCAGGTATATGTTGCCTAATAATCCCAACGGAGGTGTTTCTGAAATTGAAATTTGTCCTCCTGGTTCGTTCACCAAACTCACCGGACGTGCTTTTGGGAATAATCACCCAATGGACGGCAAGAAATACGCCAATGCCTTCGATGGTGATGTGCTCACCCAGTATCAGGCCAAGGAAGCAGAAGGGTCGTGGATAGGGTTGGCTTTCGACAAACCCGAACGGATAGGGCGCATTGCGTACCTGAGGCGTAACGATGGGAACTGCATTTGCAACGGCGAACTTTACGAACTGTTTTACTGGGATAATAAATGGATATCGTTGGGTCAGCAAACCGGATCGAACATAACATACAAGCTGACATACAGCAATGTCCCTACCAATGCGCTGCTGTTACTGCGGAATCTGACTAAAGGAACGGATGAACGCATTTTTACGTATGAGGGAGGAGTGCAGGTGTGGTGGTGAAGAAGCTATCGGCCCCAAGCCCCTAAAGGGGATGTGAAGAGTGGTTGGCGAGGTAATTAACGTGAGTTCGATATATGTTTGCTAAGATAACTGATTTTAGAACCCTGACAGCGGTCGAAGACCCTGTCTGCGGTTAATAAGTAAATCTAGTTACATATAAGAGAAAGTTTACACAATATTCATGCTGACTAACGAAACAGTAAAAATCACTTTGCGACAACTAAAAACAGTACTAACAACAGGAAAATGGGGCGGAAAAAAATTGTCTATTCCCGCAAAGTCATTGACAATACCCATCCGCCCCGGCTTCCTCCTAAAAACGAAGAAAAGTGACACAAAAGTAGAAAAAAAAACGAGAAACTCAGAAACTACGTGTTTCGGGCTGTTGAAAGGATAAATACAGTAAAGTAAAATCAAATTTATAATACAAAAAATCAAACAAAAATGAAAAAGAAAATTTTAGGCATAACGTTAATCGTTACCTTGGCAGTAGTAGCTGCATTTAATATCAATTTAAACAAATCAAATGCTAAAGGCGATTTAGCAATGGCTAATGTGGAAGCGTTGGCGCAGGCTGAAGTGGTACCAGTAGCTGATGAAGTAACATGCTATAGTACATTTAACAATTGTTGGTTTTGGGATTGCTCAACAATTTGGCAATGTGATGTTGTTGAATGTGTGAAGGTAAGTTGTGATAGTCAAAGTGATGCGGGTAAATGCACACCAAAAAAATCATAATGATAAAAATTTATTAAATACAACTAGTTATTCCAAAAGCTATTTTATAACAATTGTATAAAATGCTTTTGGGATAACATTAATATATTAGATACATGAAAGCTTACAGTTATTCAATTTCCCTTACATTTTTTTTAGTTTTACTAATTGCTTGCAATTCTAATACCTCAAATAAAGCAAATATTATTAAGTTACTTCCTGCTGTAGAATTAAAATCAACTCCTATTAAAATAGAAACAGATATTTTGATACCCTCTAAAATGTTTTTATATAACAATATGTTAATTACTTATGAGAATATCCCCAGTGGAAAATTCAAAGTGTTTAGCATTCCAACATTAAAGTTCTTATATAGTTTTGGGATTACCGGAAATGGACCTTCAGATTTTGAGAATATAGATAAAGAGTCTGTGAATGTTTCTGAATTTGTAGAAATACAAGATAATAAAAAAATTAAATTCTTGTCATTCTCAAATTTAAATGGTAAAATTATAAAAGAGAAGAAAATTGAAACTAATCATGTAATCATAAATAAGTTAAGAAAAATAAATGATTCAATTTATTTTTGTGAAAATTTATACTCAAAAAAACAACCAGATGAATATAGGAAATTAAATATTAACTCTGGGAAATATACAACATTTGGAAGTTTACCGATAAAGCCAGATGAGAAAATAAGCATTAAGGATCTAACTCAAATAGGGTTTCGTTTTATGAAGTCTAATTGTTATAATAATTATTATAACAAATTTTTTTCGTTTTATTATTACTTACCAACATTTAAAATATATTCTGGAGAAGGTGATTTAGTTCAGAATTCAACAATTAATGTGAATGAATCAAGATTCAGTGATGAAAAACAAAAAAATATATATTTTACAGAACCATATGCTACTGATGAATTTGTATATGTAATGTGGATTGGTAAAAGTAAAAAAGATGTTTCGACAAATTTTGATTCTTTTAAACCTAATTTACTCGTATTTAGTTTGAATGGCAAATTAATGGCAAATTATCAACTTGATCAACCAATAATAACATATTCAGTATCAAGTGATAATAAGCAATTATATGCATGTTCTTTTAAAGACCCCAATATCATATATAAATATGATTTACCAGAGATTAAAATGGATTCATTATTGCTAAATAATTTATCAAACAACTGGTTCTCTACAAAAATATTGGATGGATATAGTTTTTCATCTATAAATAACGGAGTAAATATTAATAATACTTTTAAACAGGTCAATTATACTGTAAATTCAAACTTTTTAATACAACGTAAACAGAAACGTAAATTTAAAGATTTAGAGAGTATTAAATTATCTTATTATATCCCGAAAGAAGGGACTATTGTATCTGAAAAAGATATGAAAAGTGTATTAAATCTAAATGGAGGTCAATCAATTAGATCTAACATAGTGAAATTTGGAAACATGAAAGTATTATATTCAACGTACATTTTTAAAGCTACAGATCCAAAAGGCAAAGTAACTCAATTATATTTTTACAATTACATATTTGTGAAAAATAATAGAATAATTCAATTTGAAGTTGCATCTGTAAATTCAGATTTTGAAAAATATAAAGAAAGTTTTACGAAGATAATAACAACATTCAACTGTAAGTTATAACTCTTTTTTGTAAAAATATGCAAGGATATTTGAATGTATTATTAAGGTCTTTTTTAAATAAAAAAATATTGTTTATGAATAAAACAAAAATCTTCTTCTTCATCTTCTTCTTCTTCTTTTTCTTGATTTCTTGTATAAATCAATCTTCTGATCCAAAAACCATTGTCAACAAATGGGTTGATAGAGAGATACAAATGCCAGTTGATTTACATTTCAAAAGTATGTGTAGAGATACTGTCTGTCCTAGCATTTTAAAGCATCGGTTTAAATTGTTGGTGTATGTAGATTCTGTTGGTTGTATTTCTTGTAAGCTGAACTTACTTAAATGGAAGGCTTTTATGGATAATTGCAACCTCAATGGATTAGATCTAGGTTTTTTGTTTGTTATACAATCAAATAATTACGAGTTTTTTAATCATAAAGTACAGGCATTCAATTTTACCTATCCAATTATTTATGATAGTTTGGATGAATGGAATAAACTTAATAATTTTCCTAAAAATGAATTGTATCATACCTTTTTACTCAATAGTGAAAATAAAGTTATTTTAATAGGCTCACCAATTGATAATAATATAATTATGAAATTGTATTCTAAAGCTATATTAGGTAATAATAAAATATTTAGGCAGGTTACTAAGGTGAAAAATAATAATAATCAATTAATTGGCAAGACATCTGTATTGTTAAATACTGATTTTGTTGATCTAGGTAAGTTTTCGTACAAATCAATTCAATCTTGTAAATTTAAAATTAAAAATGTGGGCGCTTATCCCTTAATAATTCAAACAGTAAATACTGCATGTAGTTGTACAATCGCAAAATACCAGAAAGAACCTGTTCGACAAGGAGAAACAACTACGATTGTACTTGAATATAAACCAAATTCATCGGGTTACTTTAGCAAAGTAGCGGATGTGATGTGTAATGTGCCAGAAGGATCTGTACGGCTAAAGATAAGCGGAGAAGTGGTGGAGAAATAAATGATTAGTTGACAGTTGATAGTTTACAAGTGATAGTTAAGGAGTTTGATTGGTACGGTCTTATTTCATAATTACCATTCCGTCAGAAATTAATATTTAGGTGCATATTGATAAACAATCTATGAAAATACAATCTCATTTACAAAGAGTTTTGAAGATAGCTCTTCAGGTATCGGTTTTGGTGCTGGTGAGTGTTATTTTGACCGTTTTTCTCAAAGTGTTTTGTTTTGCTTCTTTCAAGGTTCCATCGGGTTCGATGGAACCCACTTTGATAAATGGGGATCGTATTATGGTTAACAAGATGATACTTGGACCTCGTGTATTTAAAGACTGGCAATTTTTTAAAAGTGGGAATTGGGAAATGAAACGACTTAGAGGTATTCGTCACTTGAAGCGTAATGAAGTTTTAGTCTTTAATCTTCCGAGTTCAAATAATAACTGGAGTAAAATTGAGCTAAATTTCAATGAAAATATTGTAAAGCGATGTATTGGTATTCCGGGTGATACTTTTTATATAGAGAAAGGAATTTATAAGGTTAAAGATTGTCCTGATACATTGGGTGTTTATCGTAATCAGTTGGAATTATCCACCCGAAATGATTTAGCATTAGATTCGGCTTTTAAATGTTTTCCGTACGATAGCATACATCATTGGACATTGAGAAACTTTGGACCATTCTATATTCCGAAATCAAATGATACTTTAAGTATTGATATAAATAATATCGCATTGTATCGTAAATTGATAGTCTATGAGACAAAAAAATCAATTGACATAAAACATGGTAAGGTTTTGTTAGATGATAAACCTATAACCAAATATGTTTTCAAATTGAACTATTATTTTATGTCGGGTGATAATGTATTCAGTTCTTTTGACTCGCGCTATTGGGGTTTGCTACCCGAAGATCATATTATAGGTAAGGTATCGCTTGTCTGGAAATCGGAGGATGAAAATACCGGGAAGTTCAGGTGGGAGCGGTTTTTTAAAGGGGTATAAAGCCCCCTAATTATCTCCCTTCGGTCGCTGACCGTTGGTTCCCCTGAAGGGGGGCTTTAAGACGCAGTTCACATTTTTTTATATCAATTGCCGGGTCGGATGGAGATATAATACATGAATTGGCTTTAGCCAAACAATATCAATAATTTGGCTAAAGCCCTGATAATAATAATTATTTATTCCGTCCCATAAATGGAACGGCAATTGGAATGAATCGTCACAATTTATCTAAACAATATTCAATCCTAATCTTTAAGATCCACCTCTTGCTCCCTATTCGGAATTTATCCCGGTTCTTCGGGAAGGAGAGGGCTGGGGTGAGGTTTCTTTCTTTTTGCCTTATACTATGCACTGTTTTTGCGGTGGATGAATCCTTGGCAAATGGTGTTGTGTCTGCCAAATACTTCTGGTTTTATGGAGCAATGGGTGTTATAGCTCTTGTTTCATTGTTGGTATATGCCTTTAGGCGGGATTCATGCAAGTTTTATCCGGTGGATTTGTTGCTTTTAGTATTTACAGGATATGTATTGGCTGTAAACTTCTATTCCGGTTATTCGTTTTCTACCAAATGGGTGCTGTTGGTGCAGCTCTTGTTACTGTTCTTTTATTTCAGAATAGCTCTGCCCGATAAAGCCCTGCGTTTTTATCTCACCGTATTTTTTATTTTCACCGGGTTGGTGGAAGCCGTATGGGGCTTAAGGCAGCTCTACGGGTTTATACCCTCGTATCACAATTTGTTTAGACTTACCGGCTCGTTTTTCAATTCCGGTCCTTATTCGGGTTATGTAGCGGTGGTTGTACCGTTGGCACTTTACGCTATGCTAAAAGACGCTGTGATTTTCAAGCGAAAGTTCTTTATCGGTTTTTTGCCGCATTATATCCGCTTCACTGTCTCTTTACTGGCTTTTACCGGGGCGGTCTTAGTGCTTCCTGCCGCTATGAGTCGTGCAGCATGGATATCCGCAATAGTAGGTTGTGGTTTTGTTCTATCGGTGCACTATTGGCAGAAAAGCCACGTTAAGAGTTATTTAATCAGGCAACGAAAGAAAATCAGGCTGTTGTTGGGTGTTGGGGTTGTATTGCTGGCATGTGGAGCTACCGGTATTTATCTGCTGAAAAAGGACTCGGCCGATGGGCGTGCTCTGATATGGAAAACCACGCTTCAATTAATTGCCAACCATCCCAACGGAGTAGGGTTTGGGCACTTTTCGGGTGCTTATGGTGAGGAACAGGCTGCCTATTTTGCCGCCGGGAAATACAGCAATCAAGAAGAACTGGTAGCCGGAAATCCCGAGTATGCATTTAATGAATACCTGCAAATCTTAGCTGAATTTGGCGTGGTGGCAGCATTGGTTTTATTCGCGGTTTTTATTGCCCTTATCTATATGGGTGTTAAGCGTAAGGCAATTGGCGAAACAGGCGGACTGATTTCGTTATTGGTATTTGCGTCGATGTCTTACCCCTTCAATTTACTTCCCTTTCTTATTGTATTGGTCTTTCTTATGGCTTTAATTCTCTCTTACAAGCAAGCCCTGAAAAAAGGCTTTACCGAAAAGAATATCGTATTGAGTTGGAAGGCTGTCCTTATGCTATTGACAGCTTCAGTTATTATCCTTTTTGCCACGTTGTATCAACAATACCCAACCTATAATGCTTACCAGGGATGGAATGACCTGAAAATGATGGGTGGCGGAGATGCTTATCCCGAAATGAAAACCGATTACGAAAAACTTTACCCATATTTATCGGATCAAACACCTTTTCTATTTGAATACGCCCAATGCCTGAACAAAGCCGGAGAGTTCAATAAAAGTAATCAGGTATTGAAACAAGCTATTCAGATCAGTTGCGATCCTATGCTTTATAACATATTGGGAAAGAATTACCAAAGCCTTAAAAACTATAAACTGGCAGAACTAAATTTCTTAATGGCATCGCGCATTGTTCCCAACCGGATTTATCCTTATTATCTATTGGCCAATATGTATGTAGAAAGTGGAAATACACAACAAGCCCTGCAAATGGCGCAAATAGTGCTCACCAAAGAGCCGAAGGTGCAATCCACTGCCGTCAATGAAATGAGGGAGAAGATGAGGGAATTGATAAAGAGTACCCTGTAGCGGTTTGAATACTCCAACAAAAACCAGATAACTTGAGATTTGCATAATTACTCTTGATTATAATAGAGTTTATATAAGTTAGATTTTTATTGACCCCCAAACCCCCAAATGGGGGCTTAAGAATTCCATTATCGGACTATTTGCTTTTATCTGAAAATTAAAATACCGCGTCTTAAAGCCCCCATTTGGGGGTTTGGGGGTCGAAATGAAATATAAAAAAACGACGATTAAATAATAGTTATTCTAACTTATATAATACCTAATAGAATGGAATAAGGTTTAAAACATTTACGTTTTTTTTTGCACTAAGGTTCTTAAAGAGCCACTAAATCTTATCCTCTTTGCCAAACCTTAGTATAAAAATAGAACAACCCACGAACAATGACCTTATTTGAACAAGAAAAATATTTGGGATTATCAATGACTTAGAAAGAGTTAGATAGGAGAAAGGGGAATCAGAATTGAGACAGAATTGTGTCAGAATTCTTCTAGAATTGAGTTCCATTTTTTTGCTGAAGTTTCATTTAAATGTATTTAATTTGCATATTTAAAGTTTTAGGTATAGTCCGATTGCTAGAGTGTAGTATTTTTTGTAAAAATTCTTGAAGTAATTATCGTTTAAAACATCTGATAACTAAGCGGTTGTTGCAATCGAATGGGATTAAAGAGATAGAAAAACAACTTTGCGATAAATAAAAAGGTACTAACAATTGGAAAATGGGGCGGAAAAACAATTGTCTAATCCCGCAAAGTCATTGACAATACCCTTCCGCCCCGGCTTCCTCCTAAAAACGAAGAAAAGTGACACAAAAGTAGAAAAAAAGAATGAGAAACTCAGAAACTACGTGTTTCAGGCTGATGAGATTATGGATACAGCCATATTAGACTTTTTGTCTTTTGGTAAATTTCCCGTCGCTTGCGAAGAATCTTTTTTTTGCATAGACAAAGGGAACTATTAATATCCAGTCCGCTTGCGGCGTGGGTAGTTTAATTCAACTAATTATTAAAATGGAAACGAGCAATTAAACAGGCGTTTAAACTAAACGTCATAATTATCAAGTTCCAAGAGTCTTAATTTTAAAAAAATAATAGAAATGAAAAAGAAAATCTTAGGTGTAACGTTAATCGTTACGTTGGCAGTAGTAGCTGCATTTAATATCAATTTAAACAAATCAAATAATAAAGGCGAATTAATTTTGGCAAATGTGGAAGCGTTGGCGGAAGCTGAAGGAGGTGGTTGGAATTGGCAATGTGAAACAGGATCAACAACAGCATTCACATATCAAGACTGTTTCATGGTGCAAAAACCACGTATAATAACTACTACATTTTACTGTTCGCCGGGAGTTTATGGAACGTGTAAAGAAGGATATCAAATAACAACTGTTGATTGCTATGGTAATTCTCAGGTTGGTGATCCTGTAACTGTAACAGGAACATGTAGTTAACCTGTTTAGTGTTAATAATTATATTGAAACTGTCAGATTATCAATAACAAATATGCTGTGATGTTAATATATCTTTGAAACATGTAAATAATAAATATTCATCTCACTTAAATGTTATAATGTTTATTACGAATAATAAAACTTGAGAAAATTTATATATTATTCTGTTTTTAAAATTGAATATTTATATCATTAATTATTTCGTAACAATAAGATTTGCGAAGGATTGATTTTTTGGCAGTTTCTTTATTGCATAGCATAACATATAGACAATTCGTTTTTTCGGACATGAAAATGTAAATTAAAATTATAAAACAATTATATTTATCAATATAAATTTATTAAAGTTAAATATATCGTATATTTTTTAAAATTCGTACTTGGCAAATTTCCTTTAATTAGGTGAGTTAGCTTGACTTCATTGCTCGGCTTGCCAAGAACTAATGAGATGTATAAATTAGAAATATGACATGATATCTTTCCTAACATATAATTAGCTCAATTAATCAAAAATAGCTTAGACTCATCAATATTAAAGTTTCAGTACTGATTTCTGTTATTAACAACTGTTTTTAGTAATTCTCGTACAGACTAATTGTAAGTGATAGTTATTAAATAATTTGCTTAGAATTAAATATTGACGGCTTAATATATTTAATAATTACTGTGCGAAACGAGCTTTAAAACAGATGTTTAATATAAAGACTATGTTTATAGAGAGTTACATGCGACAATTAATAAAAAAATAAAAAAGAACGTATGAAGCAAAAAAACATGATGTATATGGTAATTTGTATCTTTATCATATCCTGTACGCAACCAAACAAACAAGTTGCAAAAAACGATCAGGCAGTTAGTACCAATCTGGTAATTAGTACTGTTAAATCAAATAAAGATTTACCTATAATAGATATTGATAACGTTTCAAATTACACAAAATGGATTTATTTGTCATCGGTATTTAAACATGTAAAAACAGTCATTCTTGAAACTCGAAAAGATGTTTTAATCGGAAGTGTTAACTCAATTCAAGTTTATAAGGACTCTATTTTCATATTGGATAGGACAAGCTCAAAGGGACTTTTTTTGTTTAATAAAGAAGGACATTTTTTGAAAAGGTATGGAAATATTGGTAGAGGTCCAGGAGAGTATACAATGCCATCAGACTTCACATTAAATCTCAAAGATAGGATAGTGTATATTTTGGATGCTCAAACACAAAATATTTTAATGTATAATTTAAATACAGGCGATTTTATTAAAAATATCCATATCCGGGATGGTCGTTTTAAAAGTTTTAATATCCAATATGTAGATAATAAAATTTTTGCAGATGCATACTATTATTCTACAAAGGAAAATCCTTCTTTATTGCAAGAAATAAATATATCAACCGGTGAAAGAACTACAAAGTGGCTACCGGCAAAGTTATATAATAAAAATTATTCAAAACTCTCTTTGTCTGGTGAAAACGTTTTTTATGATAGAACACAAAAGTCACCGAAATTTATTCAATTTTTTATGGATACAATAATTTCTATTACTCATAAAGAAGTAATGCCATTTTTGGCTATTAAGAGTGACAAATTATTAAAAGAGGCGGATTTGAAAGAAATATTATCTAAAGGTGATGATAATCTTACTTTAAATCTTTTTAAGAGTGGCTTAGTTCATCACATTAGTGAATTTGTAACTTATAAAAATAGGGTGTATTTTACTTATAGGCATGGATTTGAATTTTGGCGCTGCCTTTTTAATACAAAAACTAAAAATATTCAAATAGTGTCTAGTATGATTGATGATTTAATTTATAATGATATTCATAAAAGTATCAGACCTAGGTTCTGTACTTCAAATGAAGATGGAATGTATTCATATATAGATCCGGTTGAAATGGATCAATTTTTAAAATTGGTACAAGAGAATAAATTAAATAGGAATTTAGATAAGTTCGATAAAATTAAGCAATTATCACTTGATTCTAATCCCATAATATTTATATACAATTAAGAAACATGATAAGAAAAAGTAAAGTAAGCTGGTATTTTTTTTTTCTTTTTACTTCATGCTTGATGTTGTTGAGTTCATGCTCTTCTCCAGAAAGCAAAGCAAAATCGGTCATCGAGAACTGGATGGCAAGGGAAGTGATAATTCCTCACAACATAATTTTTAAAAGCATAACCACTGATACAATTAGTAAATATATATTTAATCATTCATATAAGATTTTAGTATATGTTGATTCTGTAGGTTGTACCGGTTGTCGTTTAGGATTAGTTGATTGGAAAGCTTTTATTGATCGTTGTCAATCAAAAGGATATGATGTTGGTTTTCTGTTTGTAATACAATCTTCTGATTACACGAAATTTGAACAAAAATTGGAGATAGAAAAATTTACCTATCCTGTAATATATGATCTTACGGATAAATTCAATAGTTTAAACAAATTTCCAGAAGATGATAAATTTAGAACTTTTTTATTGGATAAAGATAATAAGGTAGTATTAATAGGTTCGCCTATAAGGAGTGAAAAAATTTGGAAGTTGTATATCGATGTGTTAAGTAAAACCAAAAATGCAGTATTTAGTCGGGAAACCTATCTGAAACTTTCAAATAGAATGACCACAGTAAAAATCAATCAAGATTCTATCTGTTTAGGAAAATTTAACCGTCAAATAATCAAACGAGTTTCATTCTTTATAAAAAATACAGGATCAACTCCTATGATAATTCAGAATGTCAATACATCGTGTGGTTGCACAGTAGCCAAATACGATAAAAAACCTATTTTACAAGGAGAAACAACTACTGTGGTACTGGAGTATAAACCGAATTCGTTGGGTTACTTTAGTAAAACAGCGGATGTAGTGTGTAATGTGCCCAAAGGTTTTGTTCGGCTAAAAATAAGCGGTGAAGTGGTTGATAAATAAGTCGTTGTATTGCAAATGTATCATTCTATAGAGTTGAATCAATAAATTTCAAGAAATAAATTTCCTATATGAAAAATCCCACCTTTCCATTCCTTTTCATCGCCTTACTCATTTTTGGTGTAGCTTGCTCGTCCAAACCCAAAGAACAGGATGACACCCAGGTGCAAACCAAGTTGGCGGAAGAACAAACCAAGGTAAAGACCGTAAAATTGCACAAAGGAAGCTTTGCCAGTGAGATTCTGGCCAATGGTACCGTATCGGCAAGCCGTAAATCGGATTTGTATTTCCAAACTAACGAAGTAGTAACCAATATCTTTGTGAAAAACGGTGAGCGGGTAACGAAAGGACAGAAAATAGCCGAACTGAATTTATTTAAGCTCAACAATGCCCTGCAACAAGCCACCGATAACTTTGAAAAAAGCAAGCTGGAGCTGCAAAATGTCTTAATCGGATTGGGATATTCTCTGAAAGACACCCTACGTGTGCCCCGCGAAACCATGCGCATAGCCAAAACCCGCAGTAACTACGAGCAATGCCGGATTCAGTATGAAATGTCGGCTTATAACCTGAAGAATGGTGTTTTGTACGCGCCCTTTAGTGGCGTAGTGGCTAATTTATTCAGCAAGGAACACAATCAGCCCACGAGTGGGCAGCCTTTCTGTACCATTGTGGATAATGCATCACCCGAAGTTATTTTTCAGGTGCTCGAAAACGAACTGGCTGTGATTTCGGCAGGCGATAAAGTTGTTGTTTCGCCTTTCTCCGTAGCCGATTATAGTGTGATGGGTAAAATTGTGGAAATAAATCCGGCGGTGGATAAAAACGGCATGGTACGGGTAAAAGCCATGGTGCAGACAGCTACCAATAAATTGTTTGATGGGATGAATGTGAACGTCAGAATTCAGAAAGCAATTTCCAATCAGTTAGTTATCCCCAAGAAAGCGCTGGTGCTGAGAAGCAACAGGCAAGTGGTATTTACATTTAGTAGTGGCAAGGCTATGTGGAATTACGTTAAGACAGGATTGGAGAATGCCACAGGATATGTAATTACCGAAGGGTTGAATGATGGTGATGTGGTGATTTACGATGGGAATGTCAATTTAGCACACGAAGCTCCTGTAACTGTAGTAAAATGATAAAATACCTTTTACAGCGTCCCATTGCCGTATTTATGACTTTTACGGCATTTTTTATACTGGGTTTGGTAACCTATATGAATATACCCATTTCATTGTTGCCGGATATTGCTATCCCTGAGATCACAATCAAAATATCGGGAAAAAATACTTCGGCGCGTGAGTTGGAAAACACAGCAGTAAAACCCATTCGGCAACAGTTATTGCAAATAGGAAGTTTGCGGGATATTCATTCCGAAACACGCGATGGAGATGCTATCATACGTCTGAAATTTGAATACGGTGCCAATACCGATCTGGCATTTATTGAGGTGAATGAAAAGATTGACCTTGCCATGAATTATATACCGCGTACCATTGAGCGTCCGAGGGTAGTGAAGGCAAGCGCCACCGATATACCTGTTTTTAATCTGAACCTGACGCTTAAAGATAATAAGTCACTGGATAAGAAGGATGAAACAGGTTTTATCAATTTATGCGAATTCTCTGAGAATGTGATCAAACGCCGCATTGAACAACTTCCCCAGGTGGCCATGGTGGATATTACCGGACTGATAAAAAAGCAGGTAATTCTAACTCCAAATCGTAACATTCAGGAAATTTCAGGTATTACCAATTCCGATATCGAGTCTGCGTTGGCCAACAATAATATTGACCCGGGAAGCATGACCGTGAGGGATGGATATTACGAATACAATATTAAGTTCTCCACCATTGTTCGTTCGCTGGAAGACATTGAGAATATTCTGCTTCGTAAAAACGGCAAAATTTATCGGTTGAAAGAATTGGCAAGTGTCAACATGGTGCCCGAAAAGGAAACCGGAATGGCTTTTTATAATGGTAAACGTGCTGTGGTAATGGAGGTAATCAAACAAAACAGCGAAAAGATAAGCAGCCTTCAAACGGAAGTTGCCAAACTAACCGACGATTTAAAAAAGAAATATCCTGACATTGATTTTACGGTATCACAAAATCAAACCGTTCTGCTGGATTATACCATTTCGAATTTAAAACAAAACCTGATTATAGCCTTTCTCTTTGTTTGTTTTGTTTCTGCTATTTTCTTGAAAGATGTACGTACATCAATCATTATCAGCTTGAATATGATTGTGTCGCTGGTTATTACCTTTCTATTCTTCTATTTATTTGGTGTTTCCCTGAATATGATTTCCTTGACAGGATTGGTGCTGGCTTCGGGTATGATGATAGATAATTCAATTATCGTGACCGACAATATCAGCCAGTACCGGCGAAAGCATTTTTCCATAGAAAATTCATGTATTAAAGGTGCCAACGAAGTGATTGCTCCCATGTTGACTTCATCTTTCACCACAACGTCTGTTTTTGTGCCATTAATCTTTTTAAGCGGTATGGCTGGTGCTCTATTCTTCGATCAGGCATTCTCGGTAACTGCAGGATTATTCGTTTCGTATATTTCGGGTATCATTTTCCTGCCGATATGCTACAAACTGATTTATTCCATTAAATTACCCAAAAACTGGTTGAAACGGGAGACTGAAAACCTGAATAGACCGATTAAAGATTCAGTTTTCGATAAAATATACGACAAAGGGACTCATTGGGTATTTAGTCATAAAGCGTTGACCATACTGCTTATGATAGGAATGTTTCCGATATGTGTGCTTTTATTTTGGGTTATTCCCAAGGAGAAAATGCCTTATATTACCCAAACTGAAATGATCGTAAAAATTGATTGGAATGATAATATCCATTTGTCCGAAAATAAGGATAGAGTTATCAATTTATTGAAAAATCTACATGGAACAATTCCCGAGCATGCCGAATACCTGGGCCAACAACAGTTTTTGCTGAATAAAGAGAAAGAACAAACAGCATCCGAAGCCGAAATATATATGAAAGCTTCAACGGTGGACGATGTACCTAAGTTGAAGCGATTAATATCGGGTTTTTTGTCAAAGAATTATCCAATGGCAGTTTTAAATATAGCACCGGTAGGTAATATTTTTGAACGAATCTTTGAAACAGGCGAACCCGATTTGAGTGTGGAGTTGTATTCCAAAAATGAGGGTGATTCTGTGTCGCGTGAGCTTATTCAGAATGTTGAACAAAAAATAGAAAAAAATACGCACGAAAAACCCACAACCGTGCCGTTTCAAATGCAGATGAATCTGAAGATTAACAGGGAGAAATTATTGGTGTATAATGTTTCGTACGATGAAGTTTACAAGGTATTGAAAACTGCTTTCAAAGAGAATGAAGTTGCCACCTTACGCTCGTACCAGCAATACCTGCCTATTGTTATTGGTGGGGAGGAAAAAACAGTGAATGAAATTATTGCGAATACATTAGTAAAAACATCTTTTGACAACCAGGGGATATCGAATGCAGTGCCTCTGAGTAATTTTCTGACCGTTTCTTATTCTGAAGATTTAAAATCAATCATTGCCGGTAAGCAGGGTGTATTTATCCCGCTTCAATTTTACAAGACGAAGCATCCTGAAAAAATAATAGAAGAAACCAAAAAGAATGTGTTGGACAATAATCGTTGGAATGTCGATTTCTCTGGATCAATTTTTTCCAACAAACAGATGATTAATGAGCTAATAGTAATTTTATTAATCTCGATTTTGCTGATGTACTTTATTCTGGCGGCTCAGTTTGAGAATTTTGTATTACCCCTGATTGTATTGCTCGAAATTCCGATTGATATTACCGCTGCATTAGGTTTACTGTATGTGTTAGGACATTCGCTAAATTTAATGTCAGCTATCGGGATTGTAGTTAGTGCGGGGATTATCATAAACGACAGTATTTTAAAAGTTGATATGATGAATCAACTTCGTAAATCAGGATTACCCGTTATGGAAGCCATTCACGAATCGGGGCGGCGAAGATTAAAAGCCATATTAATGACCACCTTTACATCTATCATTTGTATGTCGCCTTTATTGTTCAGTTTCGACATTGGTTCGCAACTAGAGAAACCGCTGGCATTGGGTATAATTGGCGGTATGGTTATGGGAACACCCGTAAGCTTGTTTGTGGTTCCGTTGGTGTATTGGTTTATTTACCGGAAGAAAGAAGTGAAGATAGTTCATAGTTTATAATTTATAGTTCATAGTTTAGCGACCACCTAAGCCATACACTTTTTTCCATTGTCTTTCCCTTTTAGGGGAAAGTACCCGAAGGGGGATAGAGGTCAGGGGATGTTAAGAGTGGTTAGCGAAGTGATTTATAAATTTCAGGGTAAATAATATTAAGAGACGAAAGTAAGTAATAAGAAATAAATAATGTCATATAACTTCTTTGTTGCACACACCAAGTCCCTCTCCTTGTGAGAGGGATATAGGGAGAGGTCGGAATCTCAAAATATAACAATTATTATTCATACTACTTAATTATACATCCCCGCCATTTATCCCGATTTTTTCCCGATATATCGGGACAAGCAGGGAGGGGCTGTGTAAAAACAATGATTGAAAAAGATAATATTTTCAAAATGAAACATAAAGATGAAATAAGGTTAAGACACTTTTGCTTCTTTTTCTACTAAGGTTGACAAACAAAAATATGGTACATTAACTACGTTGATTTTCAATTCGGGTTTATCGGAAAGATTATTCTTCAAACACCTTACATTTCAGGCATTAAACCTTAGTAGAAAACCAATGAAACACAAATCCCAACCTTATTACCTTATTAAAAAAGAATCAATCACAATTTATATATTAAAAGAAATGAAGAAACTCATTTTGGTTGCAAGTATTATAGTCCTATCAGTAAGTAATATTTCTTCACAGCAAAAAGTACTTACTCTTGAACAAACCATAGCTATAGCATGCGATAGTTCACTACAGGCTTTTGTGTCTAAAAACCTATACTTATCAAGCTATTGGCAGTTTAAGTCTTACAAGGCAGCCCGATTACCATCGTTAATGCTTAATACGACTCCACTTTCGTATAACAAGGATTTTACAAAACGATACCTCTCCGATCAAAATATAGATGTGTACAGGCAACAACAATCCTTGTTTTCCGATGGTAGTCTGGCACTAACACAAAATATAGATCTTACGGGCGGAAGTATCTTTATTAATTCCGAATTAGGGTTTATGAAGAACATTGGATTATTGAATTCCACCCAATTTAATGTAGTTCCTTTTCAGATAGGGTATCAGCAAAGCTTAATCGGATACAACGGTTTTAAGTGGGAAAAGAAAACCGAACCATTGCGATATGAAAATGCGAAACGAAAGTTTATCTATCAGATAGAAGAAATTTCAGAAAGCTGCATTCAGTACTATTTCAATTTAGCGGGTGCACAAATTGAATATTCCCGTGCCATGGAGAATTTGGGTTCGACGGATACCTTGTATCAGATTGGTCAAAAACGATTTGAAATAGCGGCAATTCCCAAATCGGAGCTATTAACGTTGCAATTGGATGCCTTAAATGCGAAAAACAGTTTGAGAAATGCCAAAACCAATTTAAATAAAGCCATGTCAGCATTTGTCACCTTTCTAAATTTGGAAAAAGGAACCGAGATAAAATTAGAACTTCCTGAAAAATTAAATGCCGCACAGGTTTCGGCTGATAAGGCTTTGCAGTATTCCATGATGAATAATCCGACCTATCTGGAGAATAAAACCAATATTCTGGATGGGGAAAAGCAAGTAGATCAAAACCAGAAACAGTTGTATTATAATGCCTCGGTTTTTGCCAGCGTTGGGTTTAATAATGTAGCTGACAATTGGCGTTCGGCATATACAAATCCACTTCGTCAGGATAATATTTCGCTGGGTTTAAATATTCCTATTTTAGATTGGGGAGTACGGAAAGGAAAATTGAATATGGCCAAAAATAATTTAAATGTAACGCGATTAACGGCTAAACAAAAAGAAATAGGAA
>Ga0209123_1000417_pt1 | contig 57286 bp, 47 predicted proteins | sample BarGraIncu00431A_FD_184500 | JGI IMG/M metagenome (GOLD analysis project Ga0209123, IMG submission 184500) | Arctic peat soil microbial communities from Barrow, Alaska, USA - Barrow Graham LP Incubations 004-31A (SPAdes) (version 2) | ecosystem: Environmental > Terrestrial > Soil > Wetlands >... | reverse complement strand
TAACGCAATGCAACCGTTCCGACACCTAACGTAACCAATTCCATAATCATCCATCCGCCTCTAATATACGTATGGAAATCCCGATAACTGCCTGGATCTGCCCCTGGCCAAATGCCCAACCACTTTTGCATTCCGTAAGTGAACAAAGGAGTCATGGCAACTGCCATAACATAAAATAAATTGCTCAATACTTTTGATTTACTCGAAAAAGTTCTACCGGTTAGAATAAAGCCTAGCGCATACACTAGGGCAATCACAGCAACGCCAGCGCCATACCAAGAATCCCACACCCTATCCATAAACCAGCCCATTGCACCGATAATGATGAATGTGCCAGAATAGTAAAGCATCTTAACGAATGCTGATTCCTTCGTGATGATTTCCGATGTATCCGTATCTATACCTATATTAGAACCTTCAATAAATAAGTTCCATAGATCTTCTTCCTGACCGCGAGTAATAATGCCTTTTGATGTCGCATCGGATAACTTGTCCTTAGTTAATAGTACCTTCATATTCACCCTCCTACTACTTCATCATTATCTTCGTTAAGAGTCTCTCCTAACGTCTACGGCTTCAATCACAGGGACGGTTCCAGTGAAGTCAAGTCAATCATCAAATTTACTCTTCTTAAGATCTATTTCTCATCAACATAGAAAACTCCTGCAAGGAGTTTTTTTCTTACTTCTAAATGCTTCTTTTCTGCGTATCAGGTTATACTGTGCAACTTACTTGCCAACAAGAAAACCGTACCCCTAAGGATACGGTTTTCCATTATAAAATTACTATCGAGAAATGGCGGCCACTTCTTCGTATAGTTTTATTTGTGGTTTTTCGAGAAGTAAGTCGGAAATTTCTTTGAATAATGCTTTCAAATAGGGTGTCGAGCCATGATGATCTAAAGCTTGCTGATCCTGATATTTTTCATAAAAGAAAAACTGCCCCACATTGTCTTTTGAGCGATGAAGGACATAAGCCGCTGTGCCTTCTTCAAGTTGAACTTTAGGAAACACAGTCTGTAAAGCAGCCTCAAGTTCCTTTTCTTTACCTGGTTTGGCTTGCATGTTCGCTACCAATGTAATCATAATTTTAAAATCTCCTTTTGTAATATCATTTTTTTAATTATAATCCTTTTGTTATCGATCAAAAAATGGGCTTTTCCCGGTTATACTCAGGGGAATTCCATAAGCAACTTTGACGTCCTCTCCGAAAAGACCAATGTTAATGGCAGCTTTACCTACGCTGAACATCACTCGATTATCCGCATGATACAACGCGGCGGCGTTAACTGCCGAACCTAGAGCTATCCCAAGATCGCCGACGCTGATAGCACAAAGCCCTGTACCTTGTGCACATTCTGCACAGTCAGCATAGCCACAATAACCACAGGGTTTCACCCCCATAGGCTTCACTATCTGACCTAACAACACCACTAATGTTGCTTTATCCATGCAATTGGCATCACGGGCGAAAAATTCCATGCCAGATTCTTGGGCAACACGCCGCATCTCTGCGGATAGTTGGTCTTTGTCTTGCCCATTTACAATGAAAGTCACCAGATTATCAACGCCTTTAGCTTTGGGAGCCGTCCTTGCCGCCACACACATCAAGTCGGCAATCCGCTCTACTGCACGTTCCTCAACTTCTTGACTACAAATAATCACTATAATCCCCCCACTTATTATTTTACAATATGCATTGACTGTACTATGAATTCTAACTAAGAAAATTATATGTAAAGCATTAATCTCTCACTTGCTTTAAAAGCTTTGCCATATTTTTACCTAAAGTTTGAAAGGTTTGTATACCTTCTTCATCTTGTTGGACATCGCCCGGATTAAGGGATAACGTCATATTCCAGTAGCTGGAAGAAGGCATAACCATTTCGGCAATACCAAAGAAAAAATTAATAGCAGAGTACGTAAACGTTGCGCCCGCTCTACGTACAGAAACCACCGCAGCCCCAACTTTGCCCCTGAGCATGTCACCACCGTTAGCCTTTGCTACGAATCCACAGCGATCAATGAGCGCTTTTACTTCTGTTGACACATTACTAAAATACGTAGGAGAACCAATGATAATCCCATCCGCTTCAATCATTTTCTGAATAAAAGTATTCATCTCATCGTCTTGGCGTATACAGCGATTATCCTTCGTTTCAAAACATTTTCCACAGGCAAGGCACCCAAAAACTTTACGTCCTCCCAGTTGGATAATTTCCGTCTCGATACCTTCCTTTTCCATTTCTGCTAGGACAATTTGCAGACTTTGCTTTGTATTTCCATTAATTCTTGGACTCCCGTTAAAAGCAATCACTTTCAAATTAATCACACTTCCTCTTATTATTATCAATTATTACCCGCTGGAAAACAATTTAATCATCACATCGTACGGTCTTCCCAAAGGATGTCTTATCTGTTATAATAGTAAACTATAGATCTCTTTTTAGCAAGTACGCACTTTATTGTGGCATAGTATCCATTTGTATACTGCATTTATCAGTTACCACCTCATGACTAAAACTAATGGGAGTGACCGCATATGATTACATTTAAGGATATTAACTATCAATGCTCCATGGAATTAACATTAGACTTGATCGGTGGCAAGTGGAAAGCATTGATTCTCTGGCATCTAGGGGAAAGCACCCTACGGTTTAGCGAGCTAAAAAGAACATTGCCAAAAATCACGCAAAAAATGTTAACGCAACAACTACGAGAATTAGAAGCAAGTGGTCTGGTGACCCGATTTATCTATACGCAGATTCCACCTAAAGTAGAATACTCACTGACACCGGCGGGCAGGAGTCTTTTACCCATATTAGAAACTTTGTGCCAATGGGGACTTAATTATGCCAATGCCCCCCAATCAATTTGTGAAAAGAATATCCTTTCCATATAACTGACAGACCTCTGAAGATAAAAACTTAGGTATCCATAACATTCTCTCCTTATTTTACGATTAGACCACCAATAAAATTGGTGGTCTAATTTTTATTATTGAATTCTCACTAAGTCTGGATTATCACAAGGGCATCTGCCAATTTTAGCCATATCATGCCACTTTTGATCATAAAGTTTTACACGTACAATGTCGGCCGTAAAATCATTATTCGTTTCATTCGAATTTTCAAGCAGGGAAGAACCAACACCATAAATATCTACTGGAACTCTCAATTCTTCAAACTTGTTTATTTTAGCTGCATTAAAGCCACCCGTAACAACTATTTTTACTTCACTGCACCACTCTTTAGCCATTTGAGAGATAGTGCCAACTCTTGCACAATCCCATCCTTGCCAAGCATGATCAATTGCTTTTCTTAAATTCCAAATCAATCGTGGATTAACCCCCATATCTAAGGACTTATCACCAATAGGAATGACTGATGTATCTCTCATATTTCCAGAAGTATCAGGGCGCACCGCAAACAATTTATACTTTTTCGCTTCAACATAGTTTCCATCTTTATATAATTCACAATATTTTTCAAACATTCTTTTCATTACTTTCAATGTGTCACCAACACAATCATTATGAAAATCAATTAATGCAATTCTTGAAACCTCTACAGGCATTATTCTTGAAAATTGCATCATCGTTTCTGCAGTATCACCAAAAAAACAACAAATACTGGCATGTGCTATTGTGCCACCACCTGCACCACCCCACCACGCACCTTGTTCATCTGTAGAAACAAATCTACAATTTTTATTCTCGTATTTTTCATTATATGCTTGAATGGCAATTGAATAAGAATATCCATGTAATGCTTGTGTTTTATAATGATCAAAACGTGCAGGGAAGAATAATATTTCTTTTGATTGACTTGCAACCAAAGTATTAAAGACATTCGTTGCGATTCTTGTTGGAACGGCTACTACGCCAAGAATAGGAGTTTCCAATTTGGCAAAATATGTATATTTCCCCCGTATTTTCAATATTGGTTTAACGTTTTTCGGATTTCCATCATATGTTACGAATGTACCATCATGTACGGCTTCAATTTCTAATTGATCATATGTATTGACAAAATGATCGTCTTCATCATAGTAGCCTGTACATTCTTCAAGTAACGCCAATGCTTCATCAATACCTGCCACTAAACTAAAGGGTTGTCTCCGCGTAAAGATTTGCATTTCGACTTCCAAATCACCATTTTTAACAATTGTACAATCAATCTCTTTGATATCACTTTCCCCCTGGAATGTGTAATTTTCTTTCGCCAGCGTTTCTAATAGCAATACATTATTACAAAAATACTTATCAGAATACCAACCTTTTCTCAATCGCTCAACATCCATTTGGAAAACGTTTTTATCTAATCTTTTACCATCAAATTTACTCATCATTTACCTCTCCTTAACATTTCAATTTATGAAAAAATTATCTTCTATCCATTTTGTATTTAATTTAAATAACTGTGAAGGTCGATGCCCTTTGTCTTTCTTTTTATCATTAACTGGTGTTACCATACCTGCTGTTTTTCTTCTAAAATTAGCAGTCAGCAATTCTTTGTCCAAAATGATTTCATAGACCTGTTGAAGTTCTGTTAAAGTAAACAACTTCGGCATAAGATTAAATGCAATATGTGTATATTCTACTTTATTTCGTAATCTTTCCAAGCTATAATAAATAATTTTCCCATGGTCAAAAGCAATATCCTTACTCTCAATGATTTGATAGTGTATTTTTGTTACTTGATCTGCAATTATTTTTGTGATTTTAATCTTCGCAGACAACTCTATGTCATTATTTATTAAAGTTAATTCAATTAAATTTTCTTTTGTTATATTCTCATTTTCATGAATTTGTCTTACTTCTTGAATTAATCTTGTTTTAACATTAAACCATTGGGCATCAATTGCATCATCACCTGCTTTCAATGATCTAAGACTTTCCCTATTCACTAAGGCCAAAAATGACGTACTCATCACTCTTGTTCGTGGATCACGTTCAGTTTCACCCCAAGTGTACAATTGTTCCATGTAAATGTTATCAAGATTGGTTTCTTCTTTTAATTCACGATAAGCCGTTGCATCCAAATCTTCATTTTCATGGGCAAAACCTCCCGGCAATGCCCATTGATGAATATACGGATGGTCACCACGTTTAATCATTAAAATTTGCAATTGTTTATTTGGTAATTTTCTATAATTATCTTGTTCTTCATCATTCATTGTGAAAATAACCATATCGGCTGTTACAGAAGGTTTCTCATATTTATTACTATTATATTGATCCAGAAATTCTCGTTCTGTTAAGCCGGCCTTATTTAATACTGCCATTTTTAATTCACCAATATTTTTTTGTTCTAAATTAGCTCCCACATTCATCCGTCTCCTTCTCAATGTATAATTTGTTTTCCATTATGTAATTATAAATTTTATCTGGCATTAAATATCTTGGACTTCCCCCATAATTAAATTCATCGCGAATAAAGCTTGAACTGATTTCATTAATAAGTCCTTTATAAATGAGTGTAAAATTTCTTTCATATTTTCGTAATAATGGAATTTCTGCGATTATTTTGTGCATAACTAAATTATTGCGTTCAATCACAATGAAGTGATTATTTTGAATAAATTGCTCTCCGAATTGCCAGTTAGGTAATTTAGCTAGTAAGTCAGCCCCCATCAAGAAAAACAATTCATCATGGGGATATTTTTTCTTAAAATATTGCATTGTGTAATAACTATATTGTTTCCCGATGGGAGCGTTCATTTCATATGTGTCATATTCAAAAATTGGATTGTTTTCAATGGCCAACTTTAACATTTCAATGCGATGATAGTCATTAATTTTAATGTTTTTATCCATACGTTTGATTGACGATGGCAGAAATATTATTTTATCTAACTCTTCCCTCTGTGCAATGGCACTTCCAGACCATAAATGGCCATTAGTGATTGGGTCAAAGGATGAACCATATATCCCTATTCTCATATCTATACCCCATCTACATTATTTTTTGTTATTATCTTATTGATATTATCATATCATTAATAAGATGTGTAATCAAGGGTTATTTATCGTTCTTTCAGAAAATTTCTATTAATTCCTTTGATTCCTTTTTGCAACTATCTATTTTTTGACTACGTATAGCAAAAAACCCGCAAAATTCGCGGGTTTCATTTAGCGTTTGTATGGCATTTTCATTCCCAAGTGAATACATTATTACAATAGCAGAGTTTTTTTGAAATGGAGTGATTAACATGGGATACTATATTAAGGTGGAACGAAACGTAAATATTTATGTAGAGGATATTAACCCAGAGGGTTGTAAGACAATTTTATTTATACATGGTTGGCCAGCGAGCCATAAAATGTTTGAATATCAGTTTAATCAGCTTCCCAAAATGGGCTATCGCTGTATAGGAATTGATCTCAGAGGATTTGGTCATTCCGATAGTCCTTGGAGTGGCTACGACTATGATCAATCGGCAGATGATATTCGCTGTGTGGTTGAAACCCTTGGTTTACAGGATTTCACACTTGGAGGTCATTCCACGGGGGGAGCAATTGCCATTCGATACATGGCCCGCCACCAGGGATATGGGGTATCGAAACTCGCCCTGTTTGCCGCTGCAGCACCTAGTCTAATTCAACGTCCGTATTTCCAGCATGGCTTAAGGAAAGAAGACGTAAATAAAATCATCCAAGATACATATAATGATCGTCCTAACATGTTGCAGGGATTTGGCGACATGTTCTTCTTCCAGCATGTAACAGGGCCGTTCTCAGATTGGTTCTTCCAATTAGGACTACAAGCGGCAAGTTGGTCCACTGTGGCAGTTGCCTACTCTTGGTTAGAAGAAGAATTATTTTCTGATTTAGGAGAAATAAACGTTCCCACTTTAATTCTCCATGGCATTCATGACAAAGTTTGTTTGTTTCCATTAGCCATTGCGCAAAATGAAGGAATTATAAACTCCAAGCTTGTGCCATTTAAATTCAGCGGTCATGGATTGTTCTATGATGAACGTGATAAATTCAATCAAGAATTAATGAAATTTATCGAAGAATAAGAACTTCTACCCAATTCTTAATCATTCATTGTAAGCAAATCCGGATATATCCAACTCCATATTAAATAACCACCGCCGATTTCGAGAATGCCTGCTAATATTATGATACGATAACAGTCCGTAATGGCAATGAATTTATCTTGGTCGTTACCATTTACTGAACTAGTTTCTTCAGGTTAAAAATGAACCGAAATTCCGTTCCTCCTGAGCTCGTTGCCATTTCAATGGTCGCTTCATGTCGCTGGGCTATCTGATAACATACAGGCAAGCCCAAACCAGTTCCATGTTCCTTGGTCGTAAAAAATGGGATGCCTATGTTATCTTTAATCTCAGGTGGTATTCCCGTCCCCCTATCTCTTACAGTCATCACTACCTGGTTTCCTACTTTTGCAGTTCCAATGGTCACCGTCCCACCATCCGGCATGGAATCCATTCCGTTACCCACTAGATTTAAAATACACTGGCGCATCTCTTTTTCGTCCAAAAGCACTTCCAGAGTACCTTGCAACTCCAACTCAATATCGTTCCCTCGCCGAAGAGCGTCGGCCTGCAATAATGGGAAAATACCTCGAATAATCGTGTTAAGATCGGTTACAATTAGATTCACTGCCTTATTTTTGGCTAGCGACAAAAAATCAGTGATAATGGCATTTGCCCGGTCTAGTTCCTCAATCATTAACGCAAAGGATTCACGATATTCTACGAACGCATCTTTTTTAGTATACCATTGCAAGTAGCCCCGCACAGTGGTCATGGGATTACGGACCTCATGACCAATACTAGCCGCCATTTCACCAACAATATTGAGCCGATCAAGTCGCAATAGATCTGCCTCATACTTCTTTTGTCCTGTGATATCTCGACAATAGACAAAAAGGCTATTCGCATGTGGATATAAATGGGTATCAAACATTTTTTCACCGCTTAGACCTTTGAAGGTTGAATGTATGGGGGTTGTTGTCACGCAGGCTTTATGATAATTTTGATATTGCTCCCCCCCAACCAGTCCGGGGTATATTTCCCAGATGTTTTGCCCAATATGCGTTTCGTTCAGTTGTATGCCAGCTTGCCCTGCCTCTTTGTTGATATAAGTCAATCGCCAGTCTTTATCGAGAACGTAGAAGGGATCGCTGATGCTTTCTACGATGGCAGTCATTTCAGTATCTATTTCCTTTATTTTTTCCACCTGTTCTTCAACTATGATCTGCAGATTTTCTCGATGCTTTTTTAGTTCCTCTTCCATAGCCCTACGCTCAGTAATATCACGCACAACACCTAATATATAACTTTTTTTTGTAATTGCGGTGCGCTTCATACTGACTTCCACCCAGATATAATGACCATCCTTATGCTTGATTTTCCACTCAAATAATTGTGGTTCACCACGAACAGCTCCCATACACCATCTCCGCGCGTCAACCTCACGGTATGGGGATTCTTCTACATTAATTAAGTGAGAAATTCCAGCGATAATTTCCTCACGAGAATAGCCACAAAGAAGACTCGCCTTCTCATTGACATCAACAATGTCTCTAGTTTTAATATCATATAAATAGAGACCATCCGTTGCTGATTGGAATATAACCCTATATTTAGAGTCTGAAACTTGTAAGGCTAAATCCATCGTATGCTGCTTCCGCCTTAGCCACGACAAAATAGAAAGGGTCAACAAAATGGAAATTATGAGAAATGAAAACACGCGAGCTTCTAAGAGGCGATCCCTATACTGGGCCATGACATCACTAAAGGCGATCTCTTTTGGTATACCAACCATAATAAGAGCCGGATAATCGGGCAGGGCCTGAAAAGCAGCAAAGCGGGGAATTTTTTCAACGCCCGGCACTTCGTATACGCCAGAGGATAGCCCTTGATTTACATATGATAATACGGTATGACTTTTATAATACGACGTTTGCTCATCTGATGTCAGTGGAGGAACGCGCGCTAGGAAACCTCCATCGGTCCGAATGAGGACAATTGAGTTGTCAGGACCTATGTCCATCTGACGAAATTCATTGGAAAAATAATCTTGACTAAGACCAATGGATACAATGCCTGCAAAATCACCCTTGGCATCATTGAGGCGGCGGCTCAAAAATATAGATGACACTCCTGTAACTTGCGTAATGCGTGGCGAAGATATAAAAACTTGTCCTGTATCAGTATCCGTGTGAACCTTAAAGTGTTCCCGATCAGATATATTGATCAGTTCCTCCCGAGGCCACACCGCTACACTGAATAAGAGATCTCCATGAACATCCGCTACTGCAATTTGGTCGATAATACCTTTAGTCTGAAATGTTTTCAGCAATTTCAGATGTGCAGGATCAATCGCCCCATTTGCTTCGATTGCTGTTTTCATGAAGAGCAATATATCATCCGCTTGAGCAAATGTGCGATTTACATCCTGGCCTAGAGAATGAGCAATATTGCCGTTTTCCGAATTAATCTTTTCTATCCGCGCTGTTAAATCTTCTTGGTGTAGGGAATCTGCACGCAGGAAAGAGCCATAACATAGCGCTATTCCCAACAGCCACCCAGCTACTATTATCCAATTTTGAGCGCCTACTTTCCTACCCCAATTTTTAGCCAAGTTCTACACCTTCTTAAATTATACGTCAATTTCAAAAAACTAATTCTCCCCTTCGCCTAGAATAGATATAAAGTGAGTTAGGGAATTCATAAGTCATCTCAAAATGTTCATTGCATTTTGAGATTCATTCACATTTTTACCATTTTCGACAAATATAACTATAATCCTTTTTGAAAATTCATTCAATCGTTTGTAGATAAAACCACATAGTGATTACAACCCTTCTGTGCCCGAAAGAGGATTGAACCTAACTCATACAATAATCATGGAATATGTTCATCAACCTTTTCCGATTCTTAAGGAAAATCTCAGAAAAAAATCACCCAAACCGAAGTTTAGGTGACTATAAAACAAGAGATTATGTTTATTCCTTATGATCTCCCAAGCAACTTCCCGGGAGCAATAACATCCATATGCCTTACGTTTCCAATTATCAACATAATATTTATTCCTCTTTATCCCATATAATTTCTATTCAACCATCAATTTAGACCATTCATCTGATTTGTATTGATTAATTATTGCTTTTCACTTTACAATTAACATAATATTAATTAATGAGTTAATATTAATCGGTAGATTTAAGAAGGTAAGGTTATGAATGGTCTTTATCTCGTTATTATTTCGGCTATGGTGTTAATGATTTGCTATCGTTATTATGGCGCTTTCATTGCAGCAAAAGTTTTAGTCCTTGATTCCAATCGTCCGACTCCAGCCATTGTACATGAAGATGGGCATGATTATGTACCCACCAATAAATGGGTAACTTTCGGTCATCATTTCGCCGCAATTGCTGGCGCTGGCCCACTTGTTGGCCCGGTACTTGCAGCCCAATTCGGTTATTTGCCCAGCGCAATCTGGATACTTGTCGGTGCCTGCGTGGGCGGGGCAGTCCATGATATGGTTATCTTATTTGCTTCGATTCGACATGATGGTTTATCCATCGCAGAAATCGCCAAGGCTGAAATCGGCAAATCTGCTGGTTTGGCTTGTGCGATTTCGGTCATTTTCATCCTAATTATCACCATGGCTGGTATGGGGATTGCCGTGGCAAATGCCTTGTTCAATAGTCCTTGGGGGGCATTTACTGTTGGCTCAACAATTCCCATTGCCCTCTTTATTGGTATCTATATGCGTTATTTACGCCCAGGTCACATTGGCGAAGCATCCTTTGTGGGTGTTGCTATGGTGATCGCTGCTGTATTTGGCGGAGCTTGGATCCAAGGGTCTTCTTGGGCCCCCTTCTTCACACTCACTCGCACACAATTAGATTTTATTCTCCCTATGTATGGTTTTGTCGCTGCTGCACTTCCTATATGGCTTCTACTCGCGCCACGTGATTATTTGAGCACGTATATGAAAATAGGTACTATTGGCGCCTTGGCATTAGGCATTATCATCGTTCAACCCCAAATACATATGCCTGCCGTGACTCAATTTGTCAGTGGTGGCGGTCCGGTTGTTCCTGGTCCTGTTTGGCCCTTCGTTTGTATCACGATTGCCTGTGGTGCAATTTCCGGATTCCATTCCATCATTTGCACAGGTACAACATCAAAAATGATCACCAACGAACGAGAAATTCTTCCCATCGGTTTTGGGGCCATGCTTGCTGAATCATTTATTAGCATCATGGCGTTGATTGCAGCTACCAGCTTGATTCCAGCTGATTACTTTGCCATCAACTGTGCTCCTGCAGTATTTGCAACACTCGGGTTGGATGTAAGTGAACTTCCAGTCTTATCACAAATGGTTGGTGAAAACGTTGCCGGCCGGCCAGGCGGTGCGGTATCACTTGCGGTAGGTATGGCGCATATCTTTGCACAAATCCCTGGTTTAGAAACCTCTATGTCTTTTCTCTATCATTTCGCGATCATGTTTGAAGCCTTATTCATCTTAACGATTATTGATGCCGGTACACGTGTTGGCCGTTACTTGTTACAAGAAGTTGGCGGCATGGTCTACAAGCCTCTTGGTGATGCACATTGGATTCCAGGTATCATCTTTACCAGTGCCTTAATTTCTTTGGCATGGGGTTACTTGTTATTTGGCGGTTCCATCTCGTCTATTTGGCCATTATTTGGTCTTTCCAATCAATTACTTGCTAGCATGGGGTTAGCCATTGGTACCACCATGTTACTGCGCATGGGTAAAGGGAAATACTTGTGGGTTACACTCATTCCACTTTGCTTTATGTTCGTAACGGCAATGACCGCAGGTTTCTACAATATCTTTGAATTCTACTTACCAAAAGGTCAAATGTTATTGGCTGGTGCCAGCGTAGTCATGATGGTACTCATCACCTTTGTTATCGTTGATTCCATAAGAGTATGGCTTACTATGGAACCTAACAAAAATTTAGAAGAAACCTTATAATCAAGATTCCATTATTACGAATAACTAAGATATCTCAAAAAAGGCATTTTGCGCAAAACGCAAGATGCCTTTTAAAAGTTATAGGGTATCTTTATTTAGGAAATTATAGATAGTCTCTAATGGTTTGCTATATGATTTTCCTAATAAACCAATAATGAACTGGCAATCGGAACTTTTACAGGTCTGTTCACCGCTACAATATTTTGTAAGTATTTCGCTGGCAAATGGAGCCTCTTGAATGGTGAGTGTGTACGCTGAAATTTGTTGAGCAACTTCCTTGTCGAGTAAAGAGCATTTGATAATTCTATTAATGGTGATTGTTTCTCTCATCCGTTAAATTCCTCCTCTAAAAAACTCTATCTCTAATAACATAACAAATAATAAACATGAGAGATAGGGTGATTAGATTAAATTTAGGTTAACAAATTGTTAAGAAGGAAATAACTCACCATTGATAGACCATCAACCTACCCAACTACTATCACGACTTGTCTTATCAGTAGAAAAATTAACGAAATATTTACATATCCGTAACAATCTAAGAAAAGGCAAATATTACAATAGCAATAGAAAATCATGGGAGGTGTATCAATATGGAACTCGAACTTGGTAACAGGGATACTCTTACGCGACGTACTTTTTTACAAGTTTCTGCTGGCACGGCAGCGGCGCTGATGGTCACTACATTACCTAATTTTTCTTGGGCGCAGGCCCTAAAAACAGAGAACATTAGTCTTGATCAATGCTTAAATCTGACTCCATTAGAAATGGCTACAAAGTCTAATTTAGTTCAATCAGCTTATCGTTATATTACTGGAATTTGTGAGGAAATTAAAAATCCCCTATTACGTGATCGAGTATTACAAGTCATTCATAATCCGGCCCCCACATTTATGGAAGGATACACGACTCATAATGCGCGAAAAATACTGTGGCAAAAATTAGTTGTTGGTAACCATTTAAGTGAGACCATTGGAGTAACTGATTTTTTACCACCGAGTGAAAACATCCAAAAAACTTCTCAACCCTTTTACGCTGCTCCTGGGAGTGGCTATATGAGTCACCATGCCTATCCAGGTGGCCTGGCGACACACACGGCCTTCAACATCCGAGCCTCCCTAAACGCGTCGCAAGGATATTTTGAAACTTTTGACTATAAACTTGACCGGGATATTATCATTGCGTCCCAAGCACTACATGATTTGCACAAACCATGGGTCTTTCAATGGCAGGAGGACGGAACATGTATGAAGGAGACTACCCTTGCTGGACAGGGAGCCCACCACGTACTAGGCCTTGCTGAGTCCATTTATCGTGGTTTCCCACCCGAAGTAGTCATCGCCCAAGCTTGTGCTCATAACCATCCTGGTTCAGATAAAGATGAGGCCGAAGTAGTTTGCTGGATCAAAGCGGCGTGTATCATCGCCGATAAAGATCCAATCCGAGAAGGTCTTTTATCAAGGAACGGCGATACCCTACCAATTCCCCGTCGTCAAGAGAATTTTATTACCCATCTAGGTGATCACGACTGGGTTCTCAGCGGACCAGCTGTTAAATGGACACTGCCAGCTTTAAAAAATATTGGACGACAGGAATATAAAATGACCGATCAGGAGTTAGAGGGTAAGAACTTTAACCATTTTCGCAATTATGTATTTTCTCAATTTTCTGCTCTGCGGTCTTATCAAGTACTTGTCATGCAAGGTGAGGCAGGATTAAAAACCAAGGTTATGGAGATTATCCGCTGAAAAGTTAAGATATCCAAAAAACAGTTCTTGCCATCTGTTAATTTCTTAAGGCCTCTGAAAAAGTCTCTACCTCAAAATAGTAAGAGAAGGAAAAGATTGTTAGGCCCTAACATGGGCTGTAACAATCTTTTTTCATACGTTTTATTCTTTGCACCAGATCCTAAAAATTCACAATGTATCGGCCTCTTGTTTGAAGTCCCCACACCTTCTGTTTAAAATAAGCATTATGCGCCAATACTAAAATCACGCAATAGAGTTGTGTAGTTATATCTACATATGTATAAATGAAGAAGGTGAAAATCAATATGCAAGGATTAAGCAAATGGAGCATTGAAGCCCGTGCCTTGAAAATCAGATATACTCCCTTTACTCATAATTTCTGGGTATTAGCTGACGCAAATAATAACGTTATTGATCAAATTCACGGACTGGCAGTCGATCCAATAACAGGGGTGACAAAAGCCATTGGGAATTCTCACCATCTATTACAAGTAATCCGCGATGCAACTGTTGATTGGTCATTACAGCCGGGACAACCAACAATGATTTGTGCTACAGACCATGAAATAGAAGCTAAGCGACGCTGGCAGACGGCAGTTAATTCAATTCCTTCCATAAACGCCTTAAAGTTACCTTATCCAAACCTATGGCAACATAGTTATCGAAAGAATAGTAATACGGTCTTTAATACCATTGGGCAAATTATGGGATTTGCCACGCCTGCCCTCTTATTACCGACGCGCGCCCCAGGAATTAACTTAGTCATTTCACAAGACATAATCAATCAATATCTTTATCAATGATCTTCTGATGAAAGACAGCCTCTATTATTACGTCTACTACCCAAAAGTCACTCACCATTCCTCTCATTCTCCATAATAGGTTGATAGATATCCAGTTCACAATAATTGTCTTTTGATAGGGAAGTATCGATATATTCAAAGCGAAATGTATCGGCGAACTTAAAGCCTGAATTAAAGATCCATTTGGAATACATATGAACTAATAATCGTCCCACTTGCCTACCATTAATATCATTAGGATGAAAAAATCCGACAAAACGAAATGCCACATATTTATGAGCCGGTATTATTATTCCCTTCATACCTTCTGGTATATGAGATAAGTCATGCACCTCTAGAGAGGGAATATAATAAATATATCCCTCATCATTTTGACTCCAGTCTGTGTAGCCAAAATATACTTTGGGATTGATTGCATTTACAATCTTGTGTTTATGATTATAATAAAAATCATTCCCATACACATTGGCAGTCTTATCCCCTGATTTGCTAACTATTTTATATTGATTACCAACTAAATAAATCTTGGGCTTATAGACGAAAAACGGCTTATATATAATTGAATGATTAACAGCTAAAATATCATGTATATTCAATTTTTCCTTAATGATGAATGATAAATTATCTAAGCGTACTTTTAGAGGTGTATGTCCAAATTTTTTACGAAAAGCCCTTATATAAGACTGCTCATAATCAAAACCATACTCTAAAGCAATATCAATAATTCTCATATTGGTATGAATCAATTCATTCATACTGGATGAAAGTTTCCGTGAGTGCACATACTCCATCAACGATTCACCTGTTAAGGACTTAAACATTCTATGCAAATGATATTTTGATAGTCCTGACTGGACGGCAATATCATCCAAGGTAATCTTATTATAGATATTCGTTTCAATATAATTAACACACGCTGCTACAATTTCTTTCATATCTACCATAACCTGTAATAACCCCCAAACTTTAAAAAGCTTTTAAAACCAACGTTGCATTATGTCCACCAAAACCAAAGGAATTTGTCAAAGCATAGGATAGAGTTGCCCTTTTCCCTTTGTTTGGAACATAGTCTAAATCGCATCCCTGATCTTTAGTCTTGTAATTAATCGTTGGTGGCAAAAATCCATCTTTCAGAGCAGCTGAAGTTATAATAGCCTCAATTGCTCCCGCCGCTCCTAGTAAGTGACCTGTCATAGATTTCGTTGAACTTACTGGAAGATCATATGCATATTGATGAAAAACAGTTTTTATGGCCGTTGTTTCATTTTTATCACCCAACGGCGTTGATGTGCCATGGGCATTTATATAGCTAATCTCTTGGGGTTGTATCCCTGCATCCTCTAGTGCAAGTTTCATACATCGGGCGGCACCTTCTCCCCCTTCAGCTGGAGCGGTAATATGGTATGCATCATTGGTAGAGCCATAGCCCACAATTTCTGCAATAATAGTTGCTCCTCGCTGCAAAGCATGATTGAGTTCTTCGATAATAAGAGTCCCAGCACCTTCACCTAGTACGAAGCCATCTCGTTCTAAATCAAAAGGTCTAGAAGCTGTGGCAGCATCTGGATTAGTCGTCATGGCTTTCATTGCACAAAAACCAGCAAGTGCTAATCTTGTAATGGAGGCTTCCGCTCCACCAGCAATCATCATATCAGCAGCATTCCTTTGAATGATCTTATAAGCATCACCAATCGCATTCGTCGAAGAAGCGCAGGCTGAAACCGTACATTCGGTAAATCCCTTAATTCCATATTTAATCGCAATCATCCCTGCAGCCATGTTGGGTAACATCATGGGTACCAAAAAAGGACTAATTCTATTGCTGCCTTTTTCTAAAAGCAAACTATGTTGATTTTCAATGGTTTCGATACCACCGATACCTGTTCCGATGATAACGCCGACACGTTCTTTATTAATTGTAGAAAAATCGATCTTTCCTTCCTCAACTGCCATTTGCGTGGCAGCCATAGCATATTGTACAAATCGATCCATCCTTTTAATTTCTTTCTTCTCTAAAAACTCATTTGGATCAAAATTCTTTACCTCAGCCCCGACTTGGGTGGGCATATCGGATACATCAACTCTCTCAATTCTACTGATTCCTGATTTTCCCTGCTTGATTGACTGCCAAAGTTTATCTGCACCACACCCTAAAGAAGATATGGCTCCCATACCTGTAATAACCACACGTCTATTCATTTATACGCCCCCTATGTTTATTTTATATTTTTCTTTTACCACAAGATAAGGTTTTCATAATTTGTTAGTATACAACTTTACTAACTTTAACATATTTATTAGGTGAAAATGAACAACTCTTGCTTTCGTGCAGTTAAAAGCCAGTAAATATGAAGCCATTTAAACAGAAGAGCTTATATGCATAGAAATCCAATCACTCACCACTACCATAAGACACACCTGCCTTTTGGTATTAAAAGTACCAAAAGGCAGGTGTGTCTTATGGTTTGCAGATTGTTTGTCAGGGATAATTTCTAGCAAGGGGTTTATAAGGGGTAACAGACTTATGGGATTCTAAATTAGTGAAGGAAACTACTTTTCATACTTATTATACGGGATTCACAGAGGACACCATCCACTTATCCCGGGCTAACCGGTTTACAGTGACCGTAAATTTGTTGCCGTCATGAACTACATTTACAACAGACTGGGAACCCTCTTGACTTATTAAGGTAAACGAATCATTATTCACATCGAAACCTAGGTCAGCGGCAGCTGCCATAACTATATCAACAGCATTTTCATTGTTGTTATAAATCTGAATTTTATTCAAGCTATCATTGTACCATTCCATACGATGAGCAAAGGTTTCCCTACGATCAGCCCACTTTTCATGATCATACCGGTCATGGCGATTGCGGTCATCTCTTTGGCCTCTTCCCCCTCCTCGATCCCAATCATCCTTATTTTTATCTCGTTGGTCTGGGGCTACTACGGTATTGTTGTCGAACTTTTCACTTTGCTCTGGGGCTACCGAAGGATCGGTGACAGTCACATCAGCATCGTCAATTAGTTCCTTAACAGGTTTATGAATGAGTGTCGTTTGTTCAGTTGCTACAGGAGACGATGTAGAGGCATCTTCAGCAGCTGCGGCTTTAGCAAAGGGAATACCATGCAACGTACTGCCTGCCATAATGGCTGCTCCTGCTAAGGCAACCGCAAAATGCTTATACTTACGACGAAGTGCCTTGTGTCTTGCAACTTTCTTTTCCATATAAATTCTCCTTCAGTTTTTTTATTTTTAGTTTTCCATACCTCTACTATTGCAATCCATGGTAATTTAAAACATTGGCTTACTTTAGAATCCTGATCATAGCACCCATAATAGGCACATAACAAAAAGCGTTTCCAAAAAGATAAACGACTCATGGATTCTTATACCTATCCGATCATATAATCAGCGCTGAATTCAGCAAAGCATAACCATGCCTGTTCAATGATAGCTTCGTCTTCAGTTGCGAGACATTCGGACAGCATCGCGTAAGGCGATCGAATTTCATAGTCGTCTGATTTCATCTCCATTTTTTCCATTTCTACAGATATCATATTCATACTCCACTCCTCCAATTGTACTAATAAAATACCAAAAAGCCTCCGTACATTTCGTACAAAGGCTTCATTGCCGCACTAAATTATAAATCTAGCTTGATTTCAATTTGATAGCTTATAATAAAGTACCAGCACTTTCTTGTATTTAATACTATAATATGTTTTTCCCAATAAAAAGCATCCCCTTTTCCTAAAAAATATCAATTGAAATAATCCACATGCTTTTGAATTTAATTTACCACATCTACAAATACTAATTTGGGAGGTGATATTTGTGGGTCAAAAAAAATCAAATGATTCTTCGGAAAAGAAAAAGGATAAAAAACAAAACTCGAAAAAGAAGTGATTAGATTACTCACAACAAAATCTATCTCATCCCAATTATCCTTCAACCTAAGAGGAGCATAAGCTGCTCCTCTTTTTCCTTATTTGAATTAATTAGAAAATACTCATGTATATTTGCAAATTAATTGACGATAATAATCTTGCTCTCAACTTTTTCATTTGCCTCAATAGCTCTCCTCTGGAGGGCTATATTTTTGTACCTTGTTTTATTAAACATCTTACTTTAAACTAATCGTTCCTGTGCCATCTTTTATCCTAATTTTTGTGCCAAATTCTTTCGCTAGATCAGCAATATCCCGCAAAATGCGTTCTCCGTTTTCTTTATCAGAAAATTGAGGACGTCCACGCCGTGCCCTACCATGTTCAAAGCCCAGTGACAGGGGAGTTAACGTAATTTCATCAATTTCCCCATCTGTCACAGCAAAAGAAACCATTGCCGATTCAAATACTTTCTGATCGACAACCAGTCCTCTCGTTTCATTGGCACTGCGCGCATCTAGCCCATCCGACACAGTATTTTCTACGCCCAAATCATAAAGATCATAAAATTCTGTTGGCTGTCGTTCCACCGAATCATTTTGGATAATAAAATCGCCAAGACTATAAAAAATCGGACGTTTTTTATAGATTTCGATACCACGCCAAATATGCGGACCATGACCAATATAAGCATGCGCACCACTGTCAATGCATAACTTGGCAAAGTCACAGGCAAAATCCGCCGGGCGGTCTTTCTCCAAGCCTTTACGCTCATGTGTATGATGACTGACTAAGACAACATCGGCCTGCCGTGCTGCTTCGCGTATGGAGCGCACAATACGCTCAGCATCTTTGGGATTCATCTTGGTTACCGTCCCCGGCTCATCCCCCTGTTCAAAGCGAATACTGCCGATATAATAGCCACCTTCAACCGGCTTTGCAAATCCTTCTTTTTCATTTAAAATTCTATTGGAATTTATCTCCGTCTGCTCAACGATTTCTTTTAACTTTTCAAGATCCTCCGAGCGCACCTTATGAACCGCCTGATAGCGAAGAACATTTGCCCCCGGACGACCAAGCACATCAGGTCTCTGTGCACTTGCCATGCCCCACTCTGACATGGTAGAGGTAACACCAATCAGCGCAACCCGTCCTTGTGGGGTATCAAGATAGCGGGGTTGGGAGGCTTCTGCTAGATTTCTGCCAACACCGGCATGGATACATTTATTTTCATCGAGATGTTTCATTGTCGTTAAAATACCATCAATATTCCAATCGATCGTATGATTATTCGCCCAAGCCATCATATTAAACCCCAGTTGTTTAATGTCCTGCAAAACCTCCGGTCGTGCAACTGCCCATGTACCCCCGCTTGACGGGGCCGGATACACTTCAAAATCATGTAATAGAATTTCAAAGTTGGTAAATCGAACATCATGTGCTTCTATATATGTTTTTAATTGAGTGAAATGAGCATCGTGGGGTAAACGCTGGGTAATAAAAGAATCCCCTGTTGCCACGATAGAAATTTTCGACATAACAGTTCAGCTCCTCTTTTGAAAATAACCAATCGAAAATCAACGTTTAATTTTTTTACAGTAAAAATAGCATACCGATAATCATAGCACCCACCATTGGCAAACAGTTGCGTTTCGCGATTTCCATTGGATTTACACCAGCAATACCAGCAATGATAATGGTAGCACCAGCAATCGGTGACATCGTGCGTCCTAGTGTACCGCCTAATGTTGCCATGCTCCCCATTTGTACTACTGACATGCCATAATCTGCTGCATGTGGCGTAATGGCTTCGTTAAATGCAAAGCTTGCCGCATCTCCGGAACCAACAACCAATCCCAGAATAAACGGACCAACTGCTGCACAAATTTTAATAAATGCCGGATTGTGTAGCATTGCACTTGTAAAAGCTGTTACAAGTCCCATCGCTGTCAAGCCAGAAACAAATACACCTGCCGCAATAATAATACCAAGAATTTCACCATAGGCTTTCCCCATACCATCAAAGAATGCATTGCTCAAGTTGACAGGATTTTTCCTTGTCACCAACATGGAAAATAACGCACCAATAATCATGGCTTGTGGAACATCCATCTTAAATGCCGGAATAAGATTCGTTGAACCTAAGATTAAAATTAAAATCGGTAAAACTGGCATCAAGGCATATAGTAGATTTACCTTGAAGGATTTCTCTACTTCTAAACCTTCGGCTACATACCCTTTATGTTCTTTTCGATAATAAGCAATCATCGTAATCAAAATTGTTGCTACAAGTAAAGACGCTATATTGGCTTTATAGTGAAATGCAATAACGTCCATCACGTCTACGCCAGCAATCTTCGCAATAAAGGGGTTATGTGCTAGCCCTGGATTCAGCATACTGCCGTATGTACCGCATTTTACTGCTGCTCCCGCCATGGCCGGATGTACGCCTGCTGACATCATCAAAGGCACAAAAATTGCACCTGCTGCTGCCGCCGTTCCCGCTGCACTTGGTAGAGCAACATTGACTGCATAGGTAGCAAAAACAACGCCTGGAATCAAAAACGGACGAACTTTAGAAAGACCCGTTGCCATGAAATTAATTAAATGTTTATCACATTCTGTATATTTCATGACCATTGCAAACCCCATTACAGAACAAACTGCCTGAATCAGCCCACTATTGGTCATGTTTTTTGCAAAAGCGTCCAAGGAAACCATTGGCGTCCCCGCCAAACAAGCCATAATAATACCAGAAGCTAATAATACCAATCGTGCATCATAACGCCTGATTAAAAAATAAACTGTAATAAGTACCATAATAACGCCAACAGCAATCATCATAAAAAAAACCTCTCTTTAAAAAAATTTTATAAGAACCTTCCTATGACATCTTATTTTCTACCCGCAATAAACTTTTTCCCCTCCTTTTTTCTTAAATTAAAATAAAAAAAACGCCGTTTTTCTTTAGTAAGAAAACAGCATCGTTGCCATCGAGCTTAATTGTATCATACTTTTAGACAATAATCAGCAACCTTTTCCATCCCTCTATCATGAAAGATACAAAGAATCCCCCAAGAAAAGCATTGCTAAAATCAACGATCATGCAGTAAAATTGAAAATATTGATTAACATTAAGGAGTTGAATGTACATGCCCATTGTGGTCATGTTTCTACCTCAAACAAGAGTGGAATCTGCAAATGTCACTCTACCTACGACTTGGGAACTTAGATTTTTAGAATCAGCATCCGATGAAGAAATCATCGCTACTTGCCACGATGCGGACTTTATTTTGAGTGTAGGATCTGCAGCTAGCATCAATGCTCGAATCTTGGAAAACTGTTCGAAGTTAAAACTTGTTCAATGTTTGGGGGCTGGATTTAATCATGTTGATCTTGCTGTAGCGGATCGTCTAAAAATTTCAGTAGCAAATTCTCCTGGCCAAAATGCAGGCACGGTTGCCGAGTTCACAATCGGGACGATCATCGCTTTACAGCGTCGCATCTCTGAATCCGATGCCGAAATTAAGGCCGGAAACTACGCTTCATTCCGCAAAAACATGTTAACTAAAGGTTTACAAGAGATAGCTGGAAGTCGAATTGGCTTGATCGGATTTGGTAATATCGGTCGTCAAGTTGCAAAAATTGCCATCATGTTAGGAGCTTCCGTTACCTACTATACTCAGCATAGGAAACCATCTAACATTGAACTGGAATTCGGAGTCAGCTACCAGTCTCTTACCTCACTACTAAAGAACAGTGATGTCTTAAGTCTGCACATACCCCTCAATGCCGATACCCATGGTCTCATAGGCTCCCGGGAATTAGAATTAATGCCATTAGGCAGTTTACTCATTAATACTTCCCGGGGTGAAGTGGTAGACCAACTAGCATTAGCGAATGTTCTCGAATCTGGTCATTTGTCCGGGGCGGCCATTGACACTCTATTTCCTGAACCCCCTCTCCCTGATCATCCCTTGCTGAATCTTTCTCAGCATGCACAGCGAAGGTTGCTATTAACGCCTCATGTTGCTGGTGTTACGCAAAATTCCAACCAAAAAATGCTCGTTGCAGCAATCTCGAATATTGAGCGAGTCCTTAGAGGCGAAGCACCTCATCATTTGGTCAACCTAATAAAATAAATAAACTTATAGCCAATTAAGTTTGGTTATAAGTTTTTTTGATTAATTAACAAAATATATGTCCTTTAACTAATCCACGGATCAAGAAGAAATTCAAATAAGATTAATAAAACAGTGGTAATTATCATGAAATAGTTGACCACACAATTATCTCATGATAATTTATACCTATATAAAAATGATTTTTTATCACATTAGAAAGGGTACAAACTTATGAAAGATAACATTATTATTTTCCTTTTAGCCTGTATGGGAGGATTTTTATTTTTTACAATTCATTCTCCTCTTCCCTGGACCTTAGGGCCACTAGTCATTACTTTACTTTGGAAGACGCTGAGAAAAAAATCTATTCCTTGGCCAAAATCCATTCGAAATATAGGGCTTATTTTTCTTGGTTATGCCATGGGGAGTCCCTTTACCATCCAGGTGGGCCACCAAATTCTTGGGCAGCTTCCCGGAATGCTAATGGCTACATTTTCCACTATGACTATAAGTCTTTTAGCTGGCTGGTTTACCAGTCGTCGTACTGGCGTTGGTATCATCAATGGGCTTGTTGGAAGCGTACCAGGAGGACTTTCCCAAATGGCAGTGATCTGCGAAGAAATTGATGGTACTGATATAGCAGTCATCACTCTGATGCAAATTACCAGATTACTAACGGTTGTTTTCATTGTGCCAATGCTGGCAATCTATGGACTTTCAAATCATTCTACCCCTATTCCTCTCTTCGCTGTCGCTGCGCCTCTGGATTTTGTAGCATTTTCCCCTTTTGTAATTGTATGCATTCTATCTCCTCTAGTAGCCAAATTCCTAAAAGTCCCCACCCCTTACCTCATGGGCCCAGTCCTTGGAACTATTTCACTTATTATTGGAGGATATGATGCTTCTCCTCTCCCCCAATATCTCACCGCATTAGCCCAAATCGTCATTGGGATTCGTATGGGAGTCGACATTACCTTTGATGGCTTACAGAATTGGAAGTCTATTGTTTTGTACACTTTTGGAGGTGTTTTCCTCGTGATTACCATGTCATTAGCCGTGGACTATGCATTGAGCAAATTCTATTCCATTTCCTTTCTAACAGCTTTTATCAGTACCGCTCCAGGAGGAATCACCGAAATGGGACTTACAGCAATGACAGTTCACGCCGATGTTTCCCTTGTTGTTGCCTACCAACTTTTCAGGCTTTTGTCGATGCTTATCATTGGAATACCCACAATAAAATGGTGGCTAATGAAAAGAGCCGTTAGAAATATAGTAGAAACCAACATCTAAAATATAACTTCTTCGCCTCCTTATATTTATGGTAAGATAGACCTGTCCTCCGTTCATTATCCATTCTCTAGAAATCAGGCCATGGACATCCTAACCTCATTCAGCCAATATAAGATAGCCTCATTACAACGCAAATTATCCACTTCTTTACTACCAATCGAGAATATAAGGAGATGACCACTCTTGGATAAGGAAATATTAAAACAACAAGTATGTGCCGCGATTAAAGAACATGCAGCCGAAATCATCGCTCTAGCAAATTCCATCGCTAGCCAGCCAGAGCTTGGCTTCAAAGAGTACAATACAGCAGAGAAGATTGCTAAAATATTTAACAAATACAAGATCCCTTACACTGTTGGACATGCCATAACGGGTGTGAAAGGACGCCTATCAGGCAGAACATCCCCTCGGAGGATTGCAATCCTTGGTGAAATGGATGCTATCACTTGTTTTGAGCACCCTTTAGCTGATGCAAGTACTGGTGCCGCCCATGCCTGTGGTCATCACGCACAAGTTGCTGCCATGGTCGGTTGCGGCATAGGACTCCTGGTCGCAGGAGCCATGGAGTATCTCGATGGAGATGTAACACTTTTTGCCGTACCAGCTGAAGAATACGTAGAAATCGAATATCGTAATCAACTGCGAGAGAAAGGTACAATTGGCTACTTAAGCGGCAAATCTGAGCTTATCCGTCAAGGTGACTTTGACGATATTGATATGGCAATGATGATTCATTTATCAACTGATGGAGACTCCGAGCGTACGGTTCATATCGGCGGTACTAGCAATGGCTTTATCGGAAAAATGATTAAATATACAGGCAAAGAAGCTCATGCTGCCGGTGCTCCCTATGATGGTATCAATGCTCTTAATGCGGCTATGATAGCTCTTGTGGCTGTAAATGCCCAACGAGAAACTTTCAAAGATGAAGATTATGTTCGCTTTCACCCCATCATAACTAAAGGTGGGGACCTGGTGAACGTCATCCCTGCTGAGGTACGTATGGAAAGTTATGTCCGAGCTAGAACACTGGATGCTATGATGGATGCCAACAAAAAAGTAAATAGAGCACTCCAGGCCGGTGCTGATGCCGTTGGCGCCCAGGTGGAAATTAATGATTTGCCTGGTTTTATGCCTATGATTAACAATCCTACCATGAGCCAACTATTTAGTGATAATGCTGCTCAACTAATAGGGGCACAGGCCATTAAACAATTACGTCATCATGCTGCCAGCACTGATATGGGTGACTTAGCTCATATCATGCCTGTCATTCATCCCTGGCTAGGTGGCGTAACAGGCAATGCCCATACGCGGGAATTTACTGTGTCTGATCCAGAAATGGCCTATATCATCTCTGCTCAGTGTATTGCCATGACAGTGATTGATCTACTAGCAGATCATGCTTCGCAAGCCGAAGGCATACTTGCTTCAAGCATGCCCCCCATGACCAAAGCCCAATATATTTCCTTTATGGATACCATCGGCAAAAAGTAATGTAGTAAACCTTTTAAAAGACAATCGTCAGGGTGGGATCTAAAGTGCCTTAACACTGGACAATAAAAAGCAAGCAAAGAGTTTTTAAAACTTCTTGCTTGCTTTTTAACTGCCTATATATTCTCTTAAATAATACCTTCGAACCTTAGCATGACTTCAGCAATGGCGGTGGCGCACAAAAATGTTCCAGTATATACGGTCAATGCAACTAGCACAATACGCCAAGACATTTTTTTAAATACTACTAAATCTTTACCGATAGACAAGCCAGCATAAGCCAGTATGGGTGTTGTCAATGCCAAAAAATCAACTTTACTAGTATAGTCTGTAATGACTTTAGCATATGGCGAAATAGGGGATGTTGCTAGTATCGCAATGACTGAAATCCAAAATACCATGGGCAATTTAATGGGAATAAACTTAGCGAGCACGATCCCCAATAACGTAATTGCCATCATGATCATATAACCGATAATAGACTCCGTCATTGGAAAATGATAACCAATGGTATTACCTGCAATCGTCATAACACCCATAATGAGTAATACTAAAGCTGTTTCTATTAATTTCATTTCGCCACACCTCCACTTGCCTGCCCCTTAGCCTTATCTTTGCCAATAAGCGGCGAAAGAATCTTATATAAACGTTCCGTGACTGGCAGTGAAACAAACAGGCAGAAATAAATTCCAATAATTGTTGTTATCAAATTGCTAGCCCCTGCATACATTAAAATTTCATTAGCATACTCAGGGAATACGGCTTTAATACCACCGGAGGCCGCTGCCATCATGCTTCCAGAACCGACGCCAGCTCCCATTGCCAATGCGTAGGGATGAAAGATTTTGAGAGCCGCCAGATAGCCAGCCAGTAACCCTAGCCATATGGCACCAAATAAAGTACCGCAGATATAGACAGACATAACCCCTCGTCCTTCTGGTGAATCCATGCCGTATTTCTCGGCAATAATCGCGATATTCGGCTCCCGGTCAATGGAAAACGTAGCCCCAATCGACTCACGCCCAAGCCCTAAAAATAACGCTAAAGGTAACCCCAAAACTACAGTCCCGAGAAAATGTCCTAGTTCTTGAAATGATAAAGCCAATCCAGAATCCGCCAACTTCACAATGGATGGTCCAATAATGAGTCCTAATTTGGTAACCAACATAAGTGTCGTCAAACCCAAAATAGCAGAAGCAGCATGCATTTCCTGTAGATTAATCAATTTAAGGCGAGGCCAGCTTAATATGCCTCCTAGCACCATGGCATACAGCATTGGTAAAAACAGCAATACTCCAGGTCCTATTAAAATTTTACGTGTACCAATAAGTTCACAGATAATAACAATAATCAAAGCCGCAATATGAATCTTCCAGTTTTTCAATGTACTCAATACAAGTCCCTCCTTTAATATGATATCCATTTGTAAATGGATCAGTTATTCATGATGACAGCCTTCTACTTTAAGTAAAATAACCACCTCAGGAAAATCGTACCATTATTATAACATCACTGTCAATACTACAAGCATCTTACCACATAGCAAGGCCTTCCCCTTCTGCGTACCTCATAAAATAGACCCACCTATACCATACCCATCATTTCATTCATTCACCTAACAAAAAGGTATTAGTGGGCAAATAACGAATGTTATAAGAATGTACTATAATAGATACATTAATTTATGACATGTGGAGGAATGAATATGAAATCTTTAAAGGGCACAAAAACTGCAGAAAACCTCTTGAAAGCATTTGCAGGTGAATCTCAAGCCAGAAATAGGTATACTTATTATTCGTCAGTTGCTAAAAAAGAAGGCTATATACAGATCTCTACTTTATTTATTGAAACAGCCGATAATGAAAAAGAACACGCTAAGCGTTTTTTTAAATTCTTGACAGAAAGCTTAAGTGGAGAAACCGTAGAAATTAATGCCTCATATCCTGTAGATCTAGGAGATACTAAAGCCAATTTACTCGCGGCAGCCAAAGGTGAAAACGAGGAATGGGCAGACCTATATCCACACTTTGCTGATGTGGCCACGGAAGAAGGCTTTCCAGCTATTGCAACCGTCTTTAGAAATATCGCAGAGGTCGAAAAGCATCACGAAGCACGTTATCTAAAATTGCATGCAAATGTTGTCAACAACGAGGTCTTCAAAAAAGATGTAGTTGTACAATGGAAATGCATTAACTGCGGTCATATACACGAAGGCAAAAATGCCCCACAGACCTGCCCTGCCTGCGCACATCCTCAATCTTATTTCGAAGTATTTGCTGAAACGTATTAATTCTTCGTAATTCAGCATTTTTTCTGAGTAAATTCTACCCTGATAGCATATACAGATCAAAAGGTCTTGTAAATCCTTTGCAAATAAAAATTCCCCCACCGAGCAAGTATATGCCCGATGGGGGCTCTTTATGTTAGTTGATCGCTGAACCATTGACCTCTCTCATATTCACTATCTATATCATAACATTTATATTTAATAAAAAATGACTGAGTAGTCATTTTTTATTAAATATAAATGTCATCTTTTACGGCCTACCAAGTATTATTTTCCCATTTAGCTCTTTGAATCAGTTCTAATCTATAGAATTTATATATTGCTCCATCCAAAATCTTACTAACCATCAAAACATTTGGATGTGACACTCCTTTTTTAAGTGCTGTTGCATGCATTCTTTGCCGCAAGTACTCAATTGTATACCGTAAATCATCCACGACAAATACCTTTCTATCTTTCAAATTCTTCCTCTAAACATCTATTTTTCACGTATTGCAGATGCAATATTTATCCGGTTCAAGATCTAAAAAACTTTATTTCTAATTATAAGCAAAAAAACACCGTCTGCTTGGAGGTAGACGGTACGTGTAATATGCTATGTAAAAAAGATCCATAGTGTTAGTCATTTAATGTTAGACCATACGTATACAACAGGAATCCGACAGTCAAAATAATATAAAATAGGTTTGATAGCCAAGGTTCAATAATAATCATAACGTCATCTCCTTTCTGCGAATTCGACCACGTACTACTATTACCATTGTAGCAATAAATAGAAAATTTTTACACATACTAAAGTCTTGATTTCCTAGGGCTTTTGGCCCACATACAGAGGTTTCTATAAAAGAGCGACACCATCGTAAAACAAGGGAAAAAATTCCGAAATCCCTACTACATTCCTCTGTTAATTGTTATTATATCTAAAATATGTGACAAATGTATGACAAAATATAAAGCGTGTATACCCAAGACTTAAGCAACTCAGTTAAAAGATCTCCTGTATTGATTGCTTGTCCTTTAGCATCTATCAATCTTTGGTAATTTATTGATTTTAGATAGTATTGGATTATATTACATTGAACTTTATGAAAAATGTAGTTCCCTCGAACATCCTTTAATGAGCATGAAGTAACGCCTAATATACTGGAAAATTAATGATAAAACGACTTCCTTTTCCTTCTTCCGAATGTACCTCAATTGTGCCATTATGACTGGCGACAATACTAGCACAAACAGAAAGGCCTAACCCCGTACCGTCATCTCTCGTCGTAAAAAATGGATCAAAAATTTTCGTTTGTAAGTCTTTAGCAATGCCACAACCGGAATCATCAATATATAAAAAAACCGTCTCGTCCCGAAACTTAGTTTCTATTGTTAATGTACCATGCTCTTCCATCGCATTCATTCCGTTCGTGGCAAGGTTTAGAAGAAGTTGCTTAATTTCCTTCTCCGCTAAAATAATTTGGGGGATATCCTTAGACAGTTTAAATTCAAGATTCATTCCTCGCTTGAGTGCATCAGTTAGTAGTAAGGGAGAAATACTGTTGATAATCCCGTTTAAGTCCCCCTGTTCTGGCGCTGTTGGCTTGGTTTTTGCTATGGCTAAAAAATCCGTAATAATGATTTCTATGCGTACTAATTCACTTAACATGACATCTAATTGATCGTGTAAACTAGTAGGTATTTTTTTCTTAAAGTACTGTAAGTAGCCTTTTACTACTGTCATAGGATTCCTGATTTCATGTGCCAATCCCGCCGCCATCTTCCCAATGAGATTAAGCCTATCCATGTGAGCTACTTTTTTCTGTAAGGTTACATATTCAGTAACATCTTCCGAAATTACAACCACATAACCTTTCGCCGGACTGTATGCCGAAGTTGAGTACAACCTTTCTTTACCTCTGAATTTTTTTGTAAAATTCACTGATTCTCCAGAAATAGCCACAGCTATAATCAAATTCATCTCGTCAGAAATTTCTTCGTTGTTGTTTGGAATAATCTCTGTTCGCCTTTTTCCAATCACCTCAGAGGCGAGGTGCCCAGTAAATTTTTCATAGGCATGGTTAATATCAATATATTCAAGATCAACAGGATTTTCGTCTCCGTCAAACAGTACCTTGTAATATGCACACCCATTATGCATAGATTCAAACAAGTCTTTATAGCGGCCCTCGCTACAGGCCAGTGCATCATGACTATCCTTAAGTGCTTTGTTCATCACCTGATGTTTGCCTATTTCATCTTCTAATACCATATTCATATTTAATAGGGCGATTGTACGCTCATGCACTTTATACTCAAGTTGAGCTTCATTTTCCCGGAGTAGACCAATGGTGTTCTGGATTTTATGGCTCATATTGACAAACGTTGCACAAAGGATATTTAGCTCATAGGATGAATTTCCTGGATGTTTGTCGTGGCCTACCTTTTCATATTCCTCAGTCGTGATCAGCTCCGACTGTTTGATCAACCAGTCTAGAGGCCTTTTAATCCGATTGGTTATCAGCGTAGCCAGGGGTATCATCAGGAAGACTAAAAATAAAGTACCACCAGCCATCGCTCCTAACTGCTTATAAATAGGACCCAGAATTTCTTCTTCGTTGATCGTACCGATCACGGTCCAACCTCGCCTAGGCACATCCAAATAAGCACCCAGAATTTTGTGGCCGTCGTGCTTGGTCCAAGTACCTGTATTGGATTCACCAAGTCGGATATTTTTTAAAGCATCATCCGTTATTTTAGGCTTCATGCTAGTCGTCATCTGGGCAAGTCCCTTACTGGTCATTTCACGGATATAACGTGGATTGGTAAGGAACGTTCCGTCCCTATTTACTAGAAAGATCTCTCCTGTTTCGCCAAATGAATTATCACTTAATAATGCTTCTAATGTCGTCATTTTTACTGATCCTAGTATCAGGCCTTGAAAATTTCCAGTCTCATCGAAAATAGGGGAGGAGAAGTTAATCATCGTTAATCCCAGATTCTGTCCAATAACCACATCTGAAATATAGTCTTTTCCCGCTACTGCCGCTTCAAAATAAGGCTGACCGATGGCTGATGGGTACTTGATTTCACTACTGAGGGTAGATATTTTAAAATTTCCATTTTTATCCACATATGATAAATAATCAAGATGCTTGTCGTGCTGTTGTTTTAAATTGAAAATATGCTTCATCTGCTGTTCATCCAAGGTAATAATTTTTTCGATCTGAGACAGTTCACGAACATTTTCGCCCCATTCTTCTATCCAATAGTCGATCAACCGTTCCTGAGAATGTACTCGTTGACCAATCATTTCCAATTTTTCCTGTTTAGCTACTTTAATCTGACCAACTGTGTAAATAGCCATAATCAACAGGCTTGGAACTAGGACAAGCAAAACCGTCCATAATCGAAATTGGTTCTTTAATGTTTGCGTCTGCATATCCCGACTCCTTAATGACATAATTCCTAGTTACAATTGTTTTAGTATATTTTCCATTTACTCCCTCAATAAATAAATTATTCAACAAAAATAAACAAATTCCTTTAAAAAGTAACATTTATCACTCACAAGTATTAATTTTGACATAAAAAGAGCCGCCCGATTCGGGCGGTTAGGATGCGCTACCTATGTTCGCATAAACGTTCATTTTATTTATCTTCTTCAACTTTGTCCCTCATGCAAGAGACTTTGTTTCCCATATTGCGGTGAAAATTTATACACTCGCAGCACTTTCCGTGTCTTTCACAGTCTTTTTTGTGGCAGGTACAATTAGCTTCATTACAATTAGCCATGTCAACATCCCTCCTGAATTTATTTCAATAAGATATTCACCTTTTGTACAGACTATTCCTGCATAATCATAAGGGATTAATAAAAAACGTCCCATAGTCTATTGGCTATTTAATACTCTTTTGCTTCTTTGTAATTACATTCAACATTAGTACATTTCCACATTTCAGTCAGAGAACAATCGAATATTATTTTAACCATTGGTTTATGACACACTGGACATTCCTTATTTTCGGATTGATTTAGCATCCAACAACATCTCCTTTTAAAATACTTATACTTATACATATCGATAGTAAAGTAATCTGCTCCGTCTTGCGCTGACCTGAGAGAAGTATCATGATAAATTATTAAGTCCCCGCCAATAATCCATCTATATTGGCAGCCAATTCCACCAATGTACTTATATAATCTGCCTTGGGCTCTAACCTTTTAGAATTAATCATGTTGTCAGTCACAAGATAGGTTTTTATGCCTATTTTTCCTGCAGCCAAATCTTCTTCTACATCATTACCAACCATCAAACACTCTTCTGGACGACAAGCAATCTGTTGCAAAATTTCTTGATAATATTCGATATTTGGTTTACAAAAATGACTCTTTTCATAACTAGTAATGTGCTTAAATGGTATATCTGACACTCCCGCCCACTCTAGGCGTTGCTTGATAGCCGTCATGGGAAATATTGGATTTGTTGCCACTACGATCCCTTTTCCATTACTAATAACGGTCTTCAATATCTTCCTGACATTTATATTACTTTTTGTGACCCGACGAACCATGCCAAAATCATGATCGTAAAACTGATCGACAACAGGTCTCAATACTTGAGCAGATAGATTTAAATTCTTTGTGAAATGGTCCCAAAATACTTGTTCATTCGTCTTATTTCCATCCAAGTTATTTACCATTTCTTCTGTTGAAAGTAGCAATTGCTGAATCAGCCGTTTAGCATCCACTAAATGAGCTAATTTTGCACCAAGCAATGTAAAATACTCATGAGCAAATTCGTCATGATCGAAATGCAATAGCGTACCATCCATGTCAAACAATATATATTTAAACATCATTTTTCTCCTAATCTAATTGCTAACCTTGGCTTTTCCCCTTCATTAAGTATAACATTTTAGCAATAAATATAAATATTTTTCTCCTAATTACAACCTATTACTTTTTTTATACAATAATAGACCTTTACTCTCCTTGGACGGAATACATAAATACGGGCATTGAAGAAAAAAGCCTCCTATTGTAGAATCTAAGTATCTACGATAGGAGGTTTTTTACTAAGGCTCAATACTGTTTTCGTATGAAATTCTCAAAGCAAAATATATCACTATCCCAATAATAAATATGGCTAACAACATCGCAAACATGCAAATCACCTCCAATCATATGATTACTACCACAATTTTCGTAATAATTCCATAAACTTATAACTAGACGATTCAAGCCAAGTTATTGGCCTATTATAGGTTTCCTCAAGCTCATTCCAGATCTTTTTATTCGCACCTTATCTATATTAGTTATGCAATAACTGTGCCATCCCTATAATCCCCTTATATCTCAATGACTTTTTTACTACCTTCAGTATCATGAACCTATTGGTTGGACAAAACGGTACAATATTGCACGTAATCATGCAATCAAAATAGTCATCTTATTTGCCATGCTTTTATATCCAATCGGCTCAGTAACCCTCCTTAACTAAATGTACTTCATCCGACTTTTATCTCATGCGTTGGCTATTAAAATATGTTAATAATTACCGTTAGTTACACGATGATCACCACACGAAGTTAGCCATCATACAATGTATTAGTAATAGGATAAAGGAGGAATACTTATGGGTTTCGGAGGCGGGCGCGGTGGTTCTGGCTGTATTATCATCATCATCATAATCTTGCTATTGTTCTGTTGTGGCGGATCTGACGATTGTTCCACTTCTATTTGCTAATTTTCCACTGCCCTTCATTTAACATACTTTTATTTTATATTCTTTTTCGAAAACCGTCAGTCTGTAAACTGGCGGTTTTCAATTTTCCCCATACAATATGTATCACCTCCTCCAAATCATTATGCATATACTACACTATGGAAACTAGTTTTTTCATACAAAGGACTCCTACCATTCGTCGAAAATTCACCTCGAAGGGAGGTGATCATATGATTATTGATTTTGATGAACAAAAGTTTAAGAACGAAATTAAAAATATTGTTAAAAATTATGGAGCATCATCTAGTGATGCTAAAATGGTAATATCACTAGCTTTATCGGCAGTCCATAAGGCAAGCAAACCTGTAAATCAATAAAATTCGACTTATTAAAATTGCCAATCTAGGTTGCTAATCATGGGCAGGACGAGGAAAGGCTGTTGCTTATTTAGCAACAGCCTTTCCTCTTTGTCAATATTGAGGGTCAATAGGATGGAGGGTTTTAGGTAATGTAAAACTAATCGTGGTTCCCACACCAAACTCTGATTCGCACCAAACCTTACCACCTATCTTTCTAATCAAAGCCCTTACGTAAGCAAGTCCCATGCCTTCCCCAGGCTGATCCTGATTTCCAGAGCGTCGAAAAAGGTCAAAAATTTTCTCGCACTCTGTGTCATGAATACCCCGGCCATTATCCTTGATGCTCACCACATATTCATTATTATTTTCCGTGCAGGAGCTTTCGATTTTCCCTTGACGGTTTGGGTCCAGATATTTTATGGCGTTATCGACCAAATTCCCGATGATCTGTTCCACAACCAAATAGTCTATTTTGATCGTCGGCAACGTTCCAACCTCAATCTGGATGTTCTTCTCGCTAATCTGATGCTTGAAAGATTGTATGATGGTATTGACAAGTTTACTCATGTCGACTTCGTCATAGCGCATCTCACGCCGGCCTAAACGGGATAAGTTGAGCAAGGCATCAACCATCCTGCTTAGCCTAGTCACCGCAGATTTGATGAACATTTGCGCTTCTGGCATATCCGTCTCTAGCAGTTCCTTCACTTTCACCTGAACTTCTTGTGGGAGGAAGGATTCCGACTCATGTACTATTTGCTTTAGTTCAGCCAAAGAAGCTCCTAGTTCTGCGCTAAATCCCATCAAGTTGACCATGGGAGAACGAAAATCATGGGCTATGGTATTGACAAAAGATTTGAGTTCCGTGTTACTTGCCACTACCTCATCAGCGTAATATTCTAGTTGTTGCTCGCGAACAAGGAGTGCATCCCGGCTCTCTTGTAGTTTTTCCTCCGTCACCTGACGCTCCATAATTTCCTCTTCCAGTGTGGCATTGATTTCCTGTAGCTGGATTGTCCGTTCCTGCACACTTGCTTCCAGGTGTTCATTTGCTTGCGCTAATCCATCCTGCGCTACCTGCCGTTCCATGACTTCCTCTTCAAGGATGGCATTAATATCTTGTAACTCGGAGTTCATTTGTTGAAATTTTTCAGCAACTATCCTTCGTTCCCTAAAATCTGCGGCGATAAAAAAGGCAAACAGGCTTGCAAAAAAAACCGCCATCGAACCACCAACAATAGCCACCTTCCTTGCAGTCCGTGCACTTTCTTGAATAGTTGCCGTTCGCATCTCAAGTAAACGTAGTTCTTCACCATAGATTTCATTAAGAATGTCACGCATTGCATCCATATATCCTTTACCTTGCATTGTTTGCGCTGTTTTAACGATATCAATCATGGAATCCTGGTCTGTAGTAACACTACGCCGTTTCTCGATGTTTGTTTTAGCGGAATCCGCCCATTGCTGCTCAGCCTGTCGAAGTTTGTCGATTCTCACCTGTTGCCCAGGATTATCACGGGTAAGTTCTTCAATCGTTTGGAAGTGAATGCTAAAATCCTTTTTGCCTGTATTGTAGGGCTCCAAAAAAATTTCCATTCCAGCGATGGAATAACCTCGCATCCCAGTTTCCATATTGAGAATACTGGTCAATAATGTATTGGATTCCGTCATTACTTGGTAAATATGATTGTTCGATGTGATTGTATTAGATTCATCAAAACTCTGTTTATAGACAAACGCGATCACAACTAACACCGAAAGGGCAACAAGCGCGAATCCTAAATATAATTTGGGAACGATTCCTATCTTGTTGTTGGTATCTTTAAAAATCAATATTACTTATCTCCTTTCGTAACATAACAAATCAAAAACCTTAATTTGATTCCATCATCGTATCCATACCATACAATTCTACATACTATCTTCAATAGTATAATGATAAATAGTCTCAGTTTGCTAGGTGTATATTAGACATCTTAGCACAAAACCCTTCCTATTCTTGTAATTTTTTTCCCATTGGAGATTATTAGAGGCAAAATAAGACAAGGTTCATAAAATAAGACTTCTCTTATTTTATGAACCTTGAAAATAGAGTTACCAATGTTCTAGCTATTTTTCAAGCCGATCTCAGGGGTTTTTACGATAGACAATAACAGTCCTAAGCTACGAATGGCAGTACAAAATTCATCATACTGAACTGGTTTAGTAATAAAAATATTGCAGCCTAATTCATAACATCTGGTAATTTCTTGGGGAAGATCCGTCGTAGTCAAAATAATGACTGGAATTTTTTTTGTCCGTTCGTCGCCCTTGATCCTTGTCAACACCTCATAACCGCTTAATACAGGCAAATTCAAATCCAACAAGATCAGTAAATTTTGAAATGTTTCCTGACCTGAGGAATCAGCCTCCAGGTAGTCCAACACACTTTGTCCGTTTTTAAAATTTATAATTTCATTTGTAATTCCGGCACGTAACAAATTTTTCCCAATTAAGCGGGCATGCCCAGCATCATCTTCCACTAATAATATTTTAATTGCTTCCATAGCTTATCTCCTTTTGTAAATAGATTTTACCATTTATATCATTTATCCTCAATGATCGATCTTCTTGATACGGTAACATTCACAGTGATCCCGACGCCTAGTGTTAAAGGGTTAGCTCCCTTATCATAATAATTACTTCATTATCCCCAGCCAAGACCAATCTGGCCTCCTGGTTGCTAACATCTTCCCCCTGTTTTATCGTGAACGGGAATACTTGAATAGTCTTTTCCGTAAAGGCTCTCTCAATATGTTCCTTTATTGCAGCAACGCTATCCATCGGGAAAAAATCCGTAATATTTTTACCAATACAATCCGTCGATAGAGTTAAGGTTTGTCCAGACTTCACCTGCAAATCTATGCAATTGCCATACCGATCAATATGTAACATCGGATGAGGTATAACACTAAGGAGTGCCTTGCTTTTCTTTTCAGTTTTTGTTAGAGCCTCCTCAGCCCATTTTAGCCGGGTAATATCGAGGCCCACCAATTGGTATTCCTTAATCTCGCCAGTATCGGCGAAGATTATCCGATTGGTGCACTGCAACCAACGAACTTTGCCATTAATCATTTTGATATCGTGGGTGCTCAGCGCCGATGGATTCTTAGGGGTTAGTGTCTTTAAAACTTCCTGCACCTCTTGGTAGACTTTTTTTGATAAGATTTCTGCAAAGCTATGAAAAACAATGTCGGTTTGTTGCAGACCAAAATAGCGGCAAAAGACCTCATTAGCAAAGATCATTTGTCCTCCAGGCTCAAAACGGCAGATAAGCTCAGTTTGGTCTTCAACGATGGCCCGGTAATTAGCCATACTGACTTTAAGCTCGGCCCGTGCCTGTCGCCTATCTTGAATAAGTTGCTGTCTTTCTAATACCCTATCAATAACGGAAGGTAGAATCTCTAGATACTCACCATGTACATCTTTGATTACATAATCAGCAGCGCCTAGCTTCATGGCCTCTACCGCGACTCTTTCATCACCTTCACCCGTAAGTATAATGACCGGTATAAGAGAATTTAACTTTTTAAGAACTTCCAGACCATTCACCAAGGGCATATTATAATCCGCAATAACAACATGATAAGCGCCCTTTGCAAACATACTTAAGCCTTCATTGCCATCTCTTGCAAGCTCAACCTCACACGCTATACGTTCCAATCTCTTCTTCAGTAAATTACCAAGGCCGCAATCATCTTCCATGTATAAAATGCGGGCGCGGCAAAGACGGTCATTTTTTTTAAAACATTCTTGTCCTTGCTGTTCACGAATCAAGCAATAGCCCCCTTGTCTCTTACTAGAATTTATTTTACTGTAATGCTATACTACTTCTAAAAATGGTAGTATAGCGTTACTCTTTTTTGTGGTCTAACCGACTATATAAAGACCGACGTGAAATGCCTAATCGTAAGGCTGCTGCCGTTTTATTGCCATGGCAGGCCTCTAGGGCCTGTTGTATAATTTCGTCAAAATGTTCTTCTAAATTAAATCCGCTTGCGGGCAGTATAAACTTGCCGTCAATTACTTGCTCAGAGCTGATTGGTATAGCAGACGGGGATCCAAAAGTTTGCCGCAGATTTACCAAATGCTCTGGTTTCAATTCCACATCTTCATGCATGAAAGCAACCCATTCCAACGTATTTCTAAGTTCCCGTACATTTCCCGGCCACTCATAAGACCTTAAAATAGTGGCTGCACGTTCGCTAATCCGCTGGAAATGGTTAAGTTTATTTCCGGAAAACTGGCGTAGGAACATTTCTGCCATAGGAATAATATCATCCCGCCTAAGACGTAGGGGAGGAATAACAAAATGACCAACTTTTAAACGAAAATATAAGTCTTTTCGAAAAGTTCCCTGTTCCACCATTTGCTCTAAATTAGCATTTGTCGCACAGATAATCCGCACATCTGTTTTACATTTTTTCAAGCCGCCCACACGGTAAAATTCCTTTTCTTGAATGACTCTCAGCAATTTACCTTGTAATTCCAAAGGTATTTCCCCGACTTCATCCAAGAACAAGGTTCCCCCTTGGGCAATATCCAACTTACCTTTTTGCCCTTTCGTTAAACTGCCCGTAAACGCTCCGGGATCGTAACCAAAAAGTTCACTTTCGAACAATGACGCAGTAATGGCGGCACAATTTACGTCGATAAAAGGTGTTTGACTAATCAGTTCATCACTCATATCACCATAATGAAGGATGCGGGAAATTATTTCTTTACCAGTGCCCGTTTCCCCCTCAATAAGTACCGGTATTAAACGGTTCTCATGATATTTATGAGCTTGCGCTACAATACTCCGCATTTCTGCAGAAAATATACCAATATTGTCTAGCCCATTCGTTTGTTTAAACTTTTCTTTAAGCCGGGATAGTTCTTGCCTGGTATCTTCAGTAGCCGCGTGCACTTCACTAGTAAATTGTTCCGTAAGCACCTTGTTTTCGCGGATCAACGACTGATGCTCCGCAATTCTGTCAGTAATAGCCGCCAGTTCTGAAACGTTAATGGGCTTTAGCAGGTAGTCATAAGCACCTGAGCGTAAGGCTTCAATGGCCGTTTCCATATCCCCATGTCCGGTAAATAAAACCACATCAGCTCTGTTTCCTGGTACTATTTCAATACGGCGCAATAGCTCAATACCTGACAATTTAGGCATTTTTATATCTGACAATACCATGGGAAAATCACCAACCATATATTGATCCAGAGCCTCTTGACCATCCCGACATTCGATCACTTGGTGCCCCATTTGCAGGAGAAATTGAGCAACACCTGCTCTGCTTCCGTCATCATCATCGGCAAGTAAAATTTTCACAATATTTTTTCTCCTTTTTGCTCCTTGACAACTGCGGGAAACTCAATTAGAAAGCTAACTCCCCCAGAGGATTTTTCATCCTGTACCTTAATGCGACCGCCATAGGATGTGACGATGGCATGAACAATTGATAAACCTAGACCTGTACCTTCTCCAGCAAACTTAGTGGTAAAGAAGGGATCAAAAATTTTGTTTTGCAATTCTTTGCTAATGCCCCCGCCGTTATCACTAATCTTCAACAACACTTGATTGTTTTCCAATTCTGTTGTGATGATAATCCGTTTTCCATTTTTTAAGGTTGCAACGAGGGAATGCATGGCATTTACTAAAAGGTTAATCAAAATTTGTTCTAATTGAGTACTATTTCCTAAAACCATTGGTAAATCATGCCGAAGATGAGTCGTTACTAAAATATCGTGAGATTCGAGCTGTACACCAACTAATAATAATGAATCTTCTACTGCCTGATTAATTGAACAAGGTACCAAGCGTTCTAAATGATTACCAGAAATAAAAGCGCGCATATGTTTAATAATATCATCAATCCGACCGGCCTGCTTGGATATTTCTTGAATGTTCCCCATTATCTCACTAATATCCAGTACTCTACCTTGCTTATGCCAATAAAGCATTCCATCAGCAAAGACCTTAAGGGCATTAAGTGGTTGGTTAATTTCATGGGCAATTCCGCCAGCCATTGTACCCAAAGCATTTAAACGTTCTGCCTGCGCCATGGTTTCTCGGGCTTCAGCCCTTTCGGCTTTAACCTGTTTACGCTGTGTAATATCCTGAATCATTGCAATAAAATTTATAATCTTCCCAACTTCATCCCGAACTGGCGTAATTGTTGTCTCAGAGACATACAAACTGCCGTCTTTACGGCAGTTTGTAATTTCACCATTCCATATTCTACCTGTAGCAATATGTTGTCGGATTTTTTTATAAAAAGTGCGTGTATGTTGGTCTGATTCAAGAAGCCGAATCGTAGCAAACTCAACTTCTGCTGCACTATAGCCGTTAAGGTTTAAAAAAGCAGGATTGACCCATGCGATAGCGCCATTGCGATTGGTAATAACAATGGCATTCGCCGCAGAGCCAAGCCCAGCAATCAACAGTTTTATCCGTTGACGGTTGTCTGCACTGTGTATTGCCACAGCAATTTGTTCCGCAAAATTAGTTAAATGAACAATCGTCCCTTTTGTCCAAAAATCAAGATTTCCCGTGTAAACAGTTAATGCGCCTAAAATCAAGCCGCTAGCTTTTAAGGGAAACGCAGCCCCTGATGTGACAGAATATTTTTGCAAATCTTCCCGCCAAAAAGTTAAGCGCGGATCTAAAATATTCATCAATTGAAACTTTCCCGTACGGATAGCCGTACCCGTAGGTCCTCTTCCTTCAGGAGAATCATCCCAGCGTAACGAAATGCCTTGAGGACATTCCTCAAGATTCTTCCCGAAAATGAACAGTTTCCCTCCCGCATCCGATTTTTTACGAGCGCCCCATACAAGCCGCACCCCAAAAATCCTTTTAATTCGCTCACAGGCAAAATCAATAATTTCTTCTAATGACCACTCCTCTTGAATCTTGATGGCTATATCCAAGAGTGCAAGGTCGCAAGCCTCAGATTGCTGGTGTTCCCTAACATCCCTAACATTAATCAGAACAGTCTCATCCCACACCTTGGTGACCTGGGCTTCTAAAGTATTTTCCACAGCTATTGCCTTATGATACATTTCCACCACCTCCAACCACAATAATCAAGCCTACCCTTTGTTGATATATCATAATAATCAACACAACGCTACAAATCTTCCCCTATTATGCTGCTCATGTTCTCTAACTGCCATTGTAAACTCACTAAATACCTAAATAACCTATTCTCACCAATCCCAACGAAAGGGAGAAGTGAAACCCCCACTTATAAAAGTGGGAGTTTCGAATTTGATCTTGTTATACATATCTAATGCAAGAAACATACCAGTTCTCTAATACAGCATCATAAAGGCTACTAGGTCTTACTTGTTTACTATTTTGTCCCACAAGGTATAACGAAAAGGTACACATCTTGCAATTAAGTACACTATGTTCAATTCTTACCAGCCTGGAAAATGGTTATTTAATCAGTTTCAGAAGACAATTATTATTTGAATCAATCACTATAACCAGTAAGAAGGTTGAGGATCAATGGAATCGTGGAATTTTAGGTAATGAAAAACTAATTTGAGTTCCGACACCTAGCACCGATTGGCACCAAACCTTGCCACCCAACTTTCTAATCAAAGCCCTTACATAAGCAAGTCCCATACCTTCCCCAGGCTGATCCTGATTTCCAGAGCGGCGAAAAAGGTCAAAAATCTTCTCACAATCGGTCTCATGAATACCCCGGCCATTATCCTTTACGCTCACCACATATTCGTTTTCATTTTCAGTGCAGGAACTTTCGATTTTCCCAGGGCGGCTTGGGTCCAAATATTTTATGGCGTTGTCTACCAAATTGCCCATAATCTGCTCCACCACCAAATAATCGATTTTGATCTTAGGTAACGTTCTAACCTCAATCTGGATATGTTGTTCAGTGATCTGATGCTTGAAAGATTCTACGATCGTATTGACCAGTTTACTCATATCGACTTCTTCGTAACGCATTTCGCGCCGGCCTAGACGGGATAGGTTGAGCAGGGCGTCAACCATCCTGCTCAGTCGAGTCACCGCCGATTTGATGAACGTTTGTGCTTCTGACACATCCTTTTCTAGCAGGTCATTCACTTTCATCTGAACTTCTTGCGGGAGGAAGGATGCGGACTCACCTACTATTTTTTTTAATTCTGCCAAAGAATTGCCAAGCTCCGTGCTAAAGCCCATCAAGTTGACCATTGGAGAACGAAAATCGTGAGCTATGGTGTTGACAAAAGATTTGAGTTCCGTATTAGTCGCCACTACCTCATCAGCGTAATATTCTAGCTGTTGCTCACGGACAAGGAGTGCATCTCGACTTTCTTGCAGCGCATTCTCAGTTGCCTGACGTTCAATAATTTCCTCTTCCAATGTCGCATTGATTTCTTGTAACTGGATTGTCCGTTCCTGTACCCTTGTTTCCAAATGTGCGTTTGCTCCCGCTAGTTCATCCTGCGCCACCTGCCGTTCCATGATTTCCTCTTCAAGGATGGTATTAATATCCTGCAGTTCGCTAGTACGTTCCGCCACTATGTTTTCCAAACCAAGGTTCAAGTCTTGCAATGCTTCCTGCGCTGCCTGCCTTTGAGTAGCCTCATCCTCGAGCTTGATATTCAGATCTTGTAATGCATCCTGCGCCGCCTGCAGCTGGGTGGCTTCATCTTCGAGTTTGATATTTAGATCTTGCAATGCTTTCTGAGCCGCTTGCCGCTGAGTGGCTTCATCCTTAAGTTTAGTATTCAGCTCTTGTAATGCTTCCTGCGCCGCCTGCCGTTGGGTGGCTTCATCCTCGAGTTTAGTGTTCAACTCTTGTAATGCTTCCTGCGCCGCCTGCCGTTGGGTGGCTTCATCCTCGAGTTTGATATTCAGCTCTTGTAATGCTTCCTGCGCCGCCTGCCGTTGGGTGGCTTCATCCTCGAGTTTAGTATTCAACTCTTGTAATGCTTCCTGCGCCGCTTGCCGCTGAGTGGCCTCATCCTCAAGTTTAATATTCAGTTCTTGCAAAGCTTCCTGCGCCGCCTGCCGCTGAGTGGCTTCATCTTCAAGTTTAATATTCAACTCTTGCAATGCTTCCTGCGCCACCTGTCGCTGACCGGCTTCATCTTCAAGTTTAATATTCAGGCCTTGTAATACTTCCTGCGCCACCTGTCGCTGACCAGCTTCATCTTCAAGCTTAATATTCAGGCCTTGTAATACTTCCTGCACTGCCTGCCGCTGAGTGGCCTCATCCTCAAGCACCATGTTAATATCATGTAGTTCCCGACTTTGTTCTTTGGATTCTATCTCGCCTTCACGTATGGTATTTATAATACGATTCGCATCTTTTAATTGCCAGCGAAGTACGTTTATTTCAACTAACTGTTGTTCTTGGATCTTCAATTCATTATTAGCATTCACCAATATCTACCCCTCCAATGCCGCAAAATGCATATTGCTACACAGCCATAATTCACGATAAGTTTATAAATACCTCTATTATTTTCACTTGAAGAAGGATTTAGCACTTTTGCGTGTTCCGCACCATTACCTAACTCATTTCCACTCTTCCATAACTATGGGCATCCCTCACTCAATATTCAACAAAAAAAGAGCCAGTTAAGGTGCTTACATGCACCTCAACTGGCCCTATCTCCATTCAAATTCCCACTCAAGGGCCGTACGATTAGGCAGGTAAAATATAAAGCTTAAACCTGGTAATATTCCAAAGAATATATTGAACGCACACGATTTTGTATTACGGCAATCCTCATAAATTACCCTTATGCAAGTCTAGGCAAAGTATTGGCACCATGTGGCATGATATGAGTTTTCAAGTTGATTCCACGTTTTGCGTAGACTAACGCTAACGCTTCATCGAGGGTTTTGACAATTTTAATATTAGCCTTCTGTAAGAGATCTGGCTCTAAGGATGAAACTAATATCAAGTCAAACTTTTCTGCTGACTCGCAGAAATAGTAACCCACATATTTTGAGATGCTATAATCAGCCCTGAGCGCATCTTCCCGTTCTAGAACCGTATCATAACCCAAAATCATTTCCTGCACTTCCACATTGCCGCCAAGTCCTTCAGGACTTTCAGTCAAAATAATCATCGTACCGCCGGGTTTTGTCGCTTCCCGAGCGTTAATTAACGTTTTAATTGATTGATAAAGATTAACATCTTTTGGACTGCCGCCGGCCGAAGCAATCACTAGGTCTGCTTGTTCCTGAATCCTTACGCCGTCAATGGCGTCAACCAATTCTCGCCCCTTGTCATGAGCAAATTGATAGTGTCCAGCCACAGCACCTGCAATTCTCCCCTCGGCAGTTACCACATTAAAAAGAAATGTTGGTTTAGCTAAACTCGCGGCTTCTAGCATATCCAAGTGAATGAGATTGGTATTGTCATTACCGGAGCGTACATCCGGATGGGGTCCGCGCCCCCTTATGGGATTGAGTGATAGGGCATGATTCGCCATGACTGTTTCATAAGAGGAAATACCAGGTAATACATATTTTTTACCACCTGACCATCCAGCCAGGAAGTGATAGACAATACCGCCAGTCAGCACAAGATGGTCACACTCCATGGCCTTCTTATTCAACCATACTGGTGTGCCAAAAGAGGTTTCACCGTAATAGACCAAATTATCCTGATCAGAGCAATCATGATCAATGACTTTAAACCGATCAGCTAGTTTAGGTCCAAGTAGTAGTCGATGTTCGGCCGCTGTTTGCGGGCGATGAGTCCCTAATGCGCAGATAAATAGAATATCTTCATCCTCTACTCCGCCTTGCTTTAGCTCCTCAACCACTAATGGCAGATATAGGTCTGTGCGTTGCCAAGCGCGAGTAATATCTGGAATGACCACACAAACCCGTTCCCCCCGTTGCACCAATTGGGAAAGTCGCGGGCTACCAATTGGTTCTTCTAGTGCAGCCTGGATAATTTCAATTTCCGTCTTATCAAAAATAACTGGATTACTCTCAATCACTTGCAAAATATTTTTTTCGGCAATGCTCACTAACATTTCTCCATTACCATACCTTAAAGCTATCTGTTTTTCCATAATACACCCTCCCTTACCATCGTAGCATTCATCTTTATTCTTCTACTAGTGCGACTTCACTTTCCTGACCTTCCTCTTCGAGGGGACGACTCCCCCAGTAGCTAGCGAGTACGCTACCACTAATATATTCCCAAACAGTGCCGACAGCTGCGGGCAAAGCCGCCATTGGATCAAGATGAGCCAAAGCGAGGGCAACGGCCAGGCCTGAATTTTCCATTCCAATCTCAAATGCAATGGCCCTGGATTTTTTTGGAGACATCCCAACCCATTTCGCAGAATAATAACCAAGGGTCAAACCAAAACTATTCTGTATAATCACAGCAATGCATAATACCAGGGCAACCATTGCCATTTTTGCAGCATTCAAGGCAACAACGGAAGACAAAATCGCGATAATAAATATGACCGATATAGCTGGAACAATCTTAATAATTCTTTCAACCAGTTTCGGAGCCACCATATGAAGAACAACTCCAGCCGTAACGGGAATCAGCACAATTTTTACGATATCAATGAGAAGGGCAACCACATTGATGGGAATCATGGAACCTGCTAATAGCAGAAAAATGTACGGGGTCAAAACCGGTGCCAAAATTGTATTCACGCTAGAAACTGTTATGGAGAGCGCCGTATCGCCCTTAGCGATATATGTCATAACATTCGAGCCAGTACCGCTAGGCGCTGCCCCTAACAACACCATTCCTGCCGCTAAGGCTGGGGGTAAATCCAATAATTTGGCGACAAAAAAACCAGCTAACGGCATAATCAAATAACGAAAGGCCACACCATAAAAAACATCTTTAGGCCGAGTGAGAACCAAGCGAAAATCTTTCAGAGACATGGTGAGCCCCATCCCCAACATAATCACACCCAACATATAGGAAATATAGGGTCCTACTTGCTTAAACGGATCAGGATTGACAAAAGCAATTGTCGCGAAAACAATGACCCAAGCTGTCATATACTTACAAATCATTACTGCTAGCTTCTCAAGAAACTTAATCATTTCATAAACCTCCTAATAAATTAAATACTCCAGTGTTGCCAAAAAATGTAACCCCTTACAAATAAAAAAGCTCTTGCCCCTTCGAGTCTTGATTGACTCAAAGGGGCAAGAGAAATTTCTCGCGATACCACCCTTTTTCATAGACCAATTGGTCTACCTCTCATCGGGTCTGACAACCCTAGCAAGATAACGGTTGCACTCCTTTACGGAGCTGATACCGGCGCAGCTTACGTTTATAATTCAGCTTTGCTGTTCAGGAGTGATCTTTGCATTTCATCGTTACCGGTTCACACCAACCACCGGCTCTCTGAAACGATCTTAAAATTGCAACATTCTCCCTCATCACATTTACAATAATATTAAAAATAATGAAATTCCGATTTATTGTGTTAACTATAACTCATTATACTCCCTGTTTTGTATCTGTCAAGTGGATTTTGTCAACTCATGGCGCACTAACTTACACTTACATGTGATAACTTGACACTATCTCAACTTTTTTTAATATCACTCACGTCTGCAACAATATCATCATTATCATTGTTACAATGTCTTCCGTATTCAATCTTCCTGAATCTAGGCTACCACAACAATGTTAACTGCGTATTATATGAAGGTTAAATTTATGTTAAGTCCTCTATCGCAAGTCCAAGACTACTTACTAATCTTTCAATGATAATATAATTTCAAACGTACCAAAAGAAGTACCTATGGAGATAGGATCATTTGATAATTGGAGTGGTTTGTCCATTTCCTTGACATTTGGTGGTTGCAAATCAGCACTAATTCCTGTATCAGCTAAGAAACTGCAAAAAACACCATTATGAACATTCAAAAATTCCCCCACACTATCTAATGCCAATTCATCAATCGCCGAAAGCTTCTCCCCATAGAAACGACTTGCAATACCCAATAATGTAGATTCATCCATGAGCATTCCTGTTGAAAATGGTACATCACCAATAATCTGCTGCCTAACAAGCCATCTGGGACTTTGCTCACTTTCAGCAGATTTCTCAAAAACAAATGGCGTATCATTGAGAAATCTGACAATATTACGCTGCACTAATCCTACATAATTATATAATAACTCAGCTTTGTCACCGGCTGCAGAAAAGTCTATCAATGCCTTAATAACCTTATTTTCATCATCTGTGTCGTGTAAGCTACCCCTTATGTCGTATTCCTCACGAAAATCCATCAATGTGTTCTCCACTGCAGACAGTGACATATACCCCTTATCTATTATGGCTTGCATTATGGTAAGATGTCCTTCCTGCTGGGATTTCAATAATCCATCCACTTGCTCACTCGTAAGGTAACCTTGCTGCACCGCTAGCGCGCCAAATTTTTGGTCCTTCGCCCATTGTAGATCATGAATTTCTTCCACTTGCACCCCAGTCATCATCCCAGCGTTAACAGCGAGAACCCCGAGTTTAACCTTAACACTCTGCTCACACTGAAGTACCTGGCGAAGCTGGACATGAGTAAGTATTCCTTTATTCAGCAAATACTGTCCGAAATATTGATTCAACATACCTTATTTTCCTCCACCAAACTATTTTGCGCTAGCACCAAATTAATGACAGAGAGCAACTTATCCTCAGTAATTGGCTTTGAGACATAATTTTTAGCCCCATTCTCCAAGGCCTCAAAAACGAATCTTTTTTGACTTAATGCGCTTACGACAATGATATTTGCTGCTGGATTAGACTCAATAATCCGCTTAATCGTTTCAATTCCACCTAACCCTGGCATGGTGATATCCATGGTTACTAAGTCAGGCTGGCATTGAGGATAATTGAGAATAGCCTGTTCCCCATTTATCGCTTCGCCAACGATCTCGTGCCCCGCCTTTTCAAGAAATTTACGCAATGTCATCCTCATCATTAAAGCATCATCAACAATCATAATTCGTGCCATTTTAATCATCCCTTCTCTTCTTTATTCATACTGTTATGTTTTATAAACAACTGCTAAAATATTAAACTCAAAGTGATTTTTCCTAAATTGGTGTCAAGCACCCATGTTGGTGTTTCCGATTGGGGATACTTAGTTGAAGCATCTTCTGCTAGAATGCTGACCAAAGCCTCGGCTGTGGTAGAATCCGCCCAATCAGGCAGTTCTTTCACGGCATGTTGGAATATTTGATTCGCATACTGGGATAAAGCATTTTCCATTCTTCTATCAAGAGATGAGTCGATAGCCTCTTCATCAAAATGTTGGGCTACTAAATGTTCTACAACCTCCTGATCAGCACTTAACACCATTCTGCCATTTGCAAGTCCCTTTATACCGAGGAAGGTCGTAACCTTACGAAGTTTGAGTTTCCCTCCCACTGCGCCTTCTATATAACTCCGATTATTTAATTGCAAACCAGCATCATTTCTTAAAAGAATCTCTACCGCGTTCACTAGGGGATTGGCCAACTGTCGAATGGAATAGGGTTCACGCTCTTCGATTTGCGTAAAAGGCAAGAAAAACTCAAATTGGGATCCTTCCCCAACTGCAGTCTTGATGTAAAACGTTCCACCGAGTTTTTCTAATTCGGCTCGTACTGCAGAAAGCCCCACACCCCGTCCTGCTAGCTCATCCACATCTTTAGCACCTGAAAATCCATCGGCGAAAATCAACTGTATCATTTCTTCCTCTGACATGTCCCTAGCCACTTGGGGAGTACAAATTCCTTTTTGTAAGGCGATATTACGGATGTAAGTTGCATCCATGCCACGTCCGTCATCAGAAATAATAAGAGTTATCCCTGCTTGATTTTCTAAAACCGCGCAAGTAATCTTACTTATTTCATCCTTACCACCTTCTACCCGTTCCACCAATGACTCCACCCCATGCACAATGGAATTGCGAAAAACATGTCCTAATGATTTGATAAAATCATAATATAACAAAGGGTCGACTAGCATCTCACCTCCTTCAATTTCAAAAGGATAAACGGTTTTTTCGTTCCGTTCAGCCAAGGCAACCACATATTCAGGGTATGACTGTAATAATTCTTTTATTGGTTTATACCGCAAGCGATGCAAATCAGGCAACAGTAAACTGCACTCACTCCACGACAACATCCGTTGAACTTTTTCTTCAATTTTCAGCAATCGTTCATTGTCAACTACCAGCATATTTTCCCGTTCAAAAAATTCTTCGCCCAGTTTGTCTTTTAATATTTCCAAATCCTTATCCAGCCAGCCAAGCATGGCTTTTGACGTAAAGGCACTCAGTTTTTCTTCCAACGGTTGATCATCTAATCCAGTTATTCTATTTGAACGGATGGTATCAAGTAGCCCTTCCATCTCGTGCAATTTTACCATTACATTACTCATTCGCATTTGGCCAAACGTCCCCTTAAAAGTATGCACAATCCGAAATAAGGTTGCCAATCTATCACCTGTTGTTGTTTCATGCAACAAGCCTGACATGCCTTCTTGACAAAAATTTGTATACCGACTAACCGTTGCGAAAAAATCAGATGAATGAGTCACTATGTACACAATCATCGCCAAGATATCCCGTTCGGCCTGCACTCGGTCTTCCATGGCCCTTTGAAGCGTCCGATCAGTCAGAATCAGCATGATTTTCCGTTGACTTGGATCCGTGATATTGTCAATCATTTTATAGACCACGCCGATATAACTACTACCAAATACCATTTCCTCAGGTAAAAGGGAAAAATAGGTTTCTCGGCGAAAGTCTTTTTCTTCCCACAAAATTTTCTTAAAAACGGCTTCGACAAATATTTGCTGGTCTCGATCCTCAGGATAAATTAAGGCCTGAACAGCTTCTCCGGCAATGTCACGGCAAAAAATTGCCGCACATTCCGCACTATATTCCCCACTAATTCTGAGATCTTCACCGAAAGAGAGAAAACCTTGCCCTGCATGGTCAAGAAGGTTACGCAGAGACGCTGTTCGCTCGGCTACCTTATGTTCCAATTTTTGATTCCAGACTTCCAATTTACCATGGGACAATTGCACTTCTTCATACATTTTCTGCAATGAGTCCAGTGTGTTGTTAATGGCATGAGTCAAAGACCCCATCTCATCCCTCGAATAAATATGACCACGAATGCCCAAATTTCCTTTTCCCGCACAAGCCATTATGTTATCTAATTGATATACCGCTTTGCGCACTGAAATATCGAAACCTACGAAAAGATAACAAACTAGTAGCAGAATACCACCTGTAAATAAAACTACGATATCCCGATATTTTAAATATTTTTCAATCCGTACCATAAGTAATTGGTCTATGACATTTAATCCTTCATTATGCAATAATTGGGCATCTTGAATGGCCTGATTCCCCGTAGTAATCAACAATTGCTGAGGAATAGGTAACCCCTGCTGCCCCACCGTTTTTTGTTCCATATTCCAAGCGAAAATCGGCACAGCATCTGTGAGAGTGATATGCAATGCCCTCAATTTTGTTTTAATCCTTTCATTATGACGAAATACCAACTGTGCATTGTGATCAGTCTGCTCCAAACTAGTCCGCACTAATCCCACAATTTGCAGCAAGTGGTTTCTGCTCTCTGGTGAAAGATTTCCATCATAAAGTTGAATTCCTAACCCCTGCGCTGTACTTAATGCATCCACCAATCCAGGCAATTTGCGCAGTACGGAATCCATGAGATAGGATGTATCAAAATCAGAATCCATAGCCAAATTTGACTCATACGCTACTTGTTGTATTAAATCTGTTACTTCATTAATCCACCGGCTATCTAACTCAAATGCCACCTGTGAGTCTCCAGTATCAACCTGCAACGCATCCTGTTTACGAGCAAGCCAGTCTTGCCGTAACATCTGTAATTTCCAAGTTGCATCCATTTGACTTCCTACCTGATTGTCAATCCTCTGTACTACATCCAACGCCTCATCTACTTTGGCTTGTTGGGTGAGTACGTCCCCCTGCAGAGAGTGATTACCTCGGGAATAATCATAATGAATACTCCGATACTCTTGTGCTGCATTGAGTGAATTGGTCAAGGCTTGGATATATTGAATACCGACTCGCTCTCGAATAGCAAAATCAATATTCTTGTTCAATTCCGATACCATCATATAAATTAATACAGATGCTTGCAGCACAATCAATAAGCCAATAACACCAAACTTATAGGCGTATTTCAGGCGATTCATTAAATTAACAGCGGGCTCAAACAGATATCTCATCAATAGTCCCCCAATACTACTTTCCACATAATTACTAATTTTGAATAGACTCATGTTATATTCTATAGAATTTTAATAATTAGTAGGTGAATTTTTTGTTATTTTTTTGTTAATTTTCCAAAAAAACTCACCTAAACCGAAGTCTAGGTGAGTTTAAAACATATCTATGAAAATGCCGTGCAACCTGGAAGTCCTTTGATATCAATCTACTTTTTTATATGACGACTAATTTAAAAGGTTTATTATTCCTATCATTATAGTGCCATTTTCCTTCGGAGCAGTACTGTTAATGGGAGTGTCGCCAAGACAACTAGCGCAACGACACTTACGGTTGTATTGATTCCCACCATATCACTCAGTAGCCCATAGATTGAAGGTGATATGGCCCCTGCGCCTATGGTTGCAGTATAAAAAATTGCAAAAGCTTGATTGCGTTTTTCTTCGGGAACTAATTCTGGTACACTGCCATAAAGAACGGAAGAAGTCCCATTTAAGGCTATTCCCAGTATCGGTGCAAGGATAAGGGCGCTAGTTAATGGAAGAATAAGCATACCCCAGATGCAGACCATTGTTGCTATTTCAGTAACGATTACACTGCGCAAAATTCCAAATCGGGTGGCTAATATTCCACAAATAAGTTTACCAGTAGCACCACCAGCAAAAACTAGCGTTAGTGCGACCCCAATGAGGGGGATATCAGCTCCTTTAGCCTTTAGCAAAAAAGGGAAAAACGTTAAAAACCCCATTCGAGTCGCACTATCAATAATTCCAATGGTTGATAGGGACCAAAAAGCTTGATAACCTTTCCATCCCAGTATCATCCTAGTTGATTTCTTGGTCACTGTTGTTTTAGCTGTAAGCTGGATATTCCTAGTGATTGTAAAAATGACCACTGTCATTACAAGGCCCAACACTGAAAGTACTTTACTCGCCGTTTGCCAATCCGATTGGGATATTAAAAAGGCAGCGAGGCCAGGGAAGGCCATTTTCCCAATATCTCCCGCGAAGTTAAAGGTCGACAGTGCTTTTCGTCGACTTTTAACTTCTGGGTAGGCATTTGAAATGATCGATGAGGACAATGGATGTTGCACACTTTCACCCAATCCGCCAATGACTAATAACAGAGCAAGCAACAATGGTGTAGTTACCCAGCCAAACAATCCAATCCCCAGACAAGTTAACATAGTACCAATTAACAAGAGTCTTATTTCGCCAATACGACTGGCAAAATAACCAATGGGCACTTGAAAAATTGCCAGAGATCCTGAAAAGAGCGTCTTTAAAAAACCTACTTCAGCAAAGGTTAGGCCAAATTGAGCCTGCCAAAGAGGAAAAAAGATATAAAGAGTATCACTAAAACCGTCATGTGTTAAATGAGCTAAAGAACCCGCAAGTAAGCTTTTCCAACGTTTGTATCCATCTTCATTCTTAGTTTTTACCGTTACGGAAATCTCAGTCACAACTATTCCCCCTACTGCCCACTAACTAAAAGTGAGCCTTGATTAGATTCTTTATTTCCATAAAGACAAATAATACCATCTTCTATTTATATTCCTACAAAACAAGAAAACTCCTGCAACTCTTCTATAAACTTGCAATATTCAAGATGCCACACAATCGGCTTGACGAGCTTTTTTGTTTATAATTATAAACAAAAAAGCTCGTCAAGGTGAATCCCCACCCCAACCAGCACAAAGCATATTATTCATAAAGATCCCCCCTCATGTTGAGGCAGTCAATGCACCTTCATGCAAAATTCCTAATATTATTGATTGAATTTACTATGTCTTGCCTCGCAGCCCCAATATAACTCCGCTTATACCTGAAAAGTGATTACAAAGCGAGCTCCCATGCCTTCTTCTGAATGTACTTCAATTTTAGCATTATGCCCAGCGACAATACTCGCACACACAGAAAGACCTAGCCCTGTTCCTTCATCCCTTGTCGTAAAAAACGGGTCAAAAATTTTCATTTGTAAGTCTTTAGGAATACCGCAGCCAGAATCATTAATGGATAAAAATACTCTTCCTGCCTGATATTTAGTCTCTATTATTAACGTACCGTGCTTTTCCATAGCACTCAGTCCGTTCATAGCAAGGTTTAATATGAGTTGTTTAATTTCCTTTTCTGCTAACATAAGCGGAGGAATATCTCTGGCCAGTTTTAATTGAAGGGTCATTGCACGCTGGAGCACTTCTGTTAATAGCAAGGGGGCTATACTGTCGATAATTATATTTAAGTCTTGCTTCTTGGGCTCTGTGGGATTAGTTTTTGCTATGGTTAAAAATTCTGTAATGATGGTTTCAATACGCGCTAATTCACTCAATACTAAATCTAATTGATCATGTAAATTATTGGGGATTTTTCTCTTAAAATACTGTAAGTAACCTTTTACTACCGTCATTGGATTCCTAATTTCGTGTGCCAAGCCCGCCGCCATGCTTCCAATTAGATTAAGCCTATCCATTTGGGCTAATTCTCTTTGTAAGACAGATTCTGCTGCCCTTTTTTCCTTTTCTTTGTTTTGAAAGGTAAGTTCTTTATTGGCAATAATTAGCTCGGCTGCCCGCTCAGCTTTCTCCTCGGTTTGAAAGGCAAGCTCTTTATTGGCAATGATTAACTCGGCGGCCCGTTCTGCTTTCTCTCCAGTTTGAAATGTAAGTTCTTTCTTGGCAATGATTAACTCGGCGGCTCGTTCTGCTTTTTCTCCGGTTTGAAAGGTAAGCTCTTTGTTGGCAATGATTAACTCGGCGGCCCGCTTTGCTTTCTCTTTGGTTTGAAAGGCAAGCTCCGTATTCGCAATAATTAGCTCAGCCTCCCGTTCTGCTTTTTCTTCGTTTTGAAAGGTAAGCTCTTTATTGGCAATGATTAACTCGGCGGCCCGTTTATCTTTCTCCTCATTTTGGAAAGCAAGCTCTTTATTTGCTATAATTAACTCGGCTGCCCGCTTATCTTTCTCTTCGTTTTGAAAGGCAAGCTCTTTGTTCGCAATGATTAACTCAGCTGCCCGTTTCGCTTTTTCTTCATTTTGGAAGGCAAGCTCTTTATTAGCAATAATTAACTCGACTGCCCGTTTATCTTTCTCTTCGTTCTGAAAGGCAAGCTCTTTATTGGCAATGCTTAACTCAGCGGCCCGTTCTGCTTTTTCTTCATTTTGAAAGGCAATTACTTTATTCGCAACGATTAACTCCGCAGCCTGTTCATCTTTTTCTGCAGTTCCTTTGAGTATCTTCACAAGTTGCTTAGTTGGTAACTCTTCAATTATCGGTTTGTAATAATTATCACACATGCGGTATTACCCTCCAATGTACTTTCCATCTGGTTCGGATTTTAAGTCTCTTTTGGCATTAATCATAAGTGTGCTATTTTCCCCATTTTTTCTTCGACCTCTAACACAAAGGGTTCGCACTTATCACCGGGTAACTTACGCCTGCTATCTATATCTACATTATATTATATATTTCGCTAATATTATACATTTATATCATCTACTAAGATCTTTTCTAAGGAAAAATATCCGCTAAATTTAAAATGAAAGCACTTCAAACTTGCTTTATGACTTCTTTGGTAGTCTGTTGTGTCCCTTTACTCTTAGCAATATACAAACCTGCAAAGATGATGGTTGCCCCAATAAACTGTAGCCACCCGAAACTTTCCCCAAGAAACAGATAACCAATTGCGACAGCAAAGACTGGTGGCAAGTTATTATACAAGGATGCTTTGGTGCTACCTAATATCCCAGTACCCCAAATCCACAAACAATTGCCCAAGCAGAGAGGAAAAAGGCCAGAATATAAGATGCTGACCCAACCTGGCCAAGGTACAGCTTGCCAATCCGTTGCCAATACGGAAGGCAATGATATCAGAAGAAACAGTCCAGTGGAATTTAGAAGTATATACGCAGTGATCTGATATGCTGAATAATTAGGTATCAGTCGACGAGAAAAGACCGTATAGTAACCGTAGCTCATTTGAGCAGCGAGTAGCATCAACGCCCCAGTAATATGTCCTGCCCCTAGACTAATTTCCTTACCAGTCCCAGCCACCATAATAACTACCCCAGCTAGTGAGACTAGTATACCGATCATCGTCAACTTGCCGATGCGTTCAAGTCGATGCAAGTGGTTAATAATAGCTACACTGACCGGCAGACAGCCAAGAATGAGTGATGCATTGCCTGCTGTCGTAATCTGCACGCCTGCCGTAAAAAAAAGTTGAAAAAAGAAAAATCCGATACTGGAAACGAGTAATACTTTCCAATCTTCCCGCCGTAACGGTTGCCAACTCGTCATCCGCCTTAGCACTACCCAACCGACGACTAAAGCAACCAGCATACGAATGGCATTATAAGGCATGGGATCTACATACAAAAGACCAATTTTCATTGCGGGCGGATTTAAGCCCCACAAAAAAGCAACAAAAGCTAAAATTAAATGAACTTGCATTTCTGCCCCCAAAAGTTATGTCGGCACTAAATAAAGAATAGATATCCATTTTTATTTATTGCTATTTATTAAGTTAATTCGCTATTTGGATAGTTAATCCTTCACATTAAGTTCTCACTCGATTATTTAGCCAGATACACTTGTTAAATTATCAAGAAGTCCGTGCTCCCATTGAATTAAAATCAGGCAATCTCCGCTCTATCAAGGCGACTCACTCAACACGTCTTATCATCGGCAGATGAACAATCTTAGCCATTCGTTTCCCCTTTCGCGCTTTCGGATCAACATAAAAGGGGCTGCCCTCAAAATAAAAATTTGAGGTAGCCCTAAATTTATACGGAAAAGCAACAGAGAATATCTCTTTTAGACGCCGCTACTATCATGACATTACTGCGTGGTTCCAGAAATCCATTTCCTTGGTTATATCAATAAATTGTACTTTGGCAACGTTTATCCAAGCACGAGATGCTTGTGACAAGTACGTATCCTTTCGCCATATTATACCCAAATGCCAATAGATTGACGGAGAATCCACGATCAGAATCTTAATATTGGTACTACTCAAATTTTCACAAACCTTTAGAGGTAAAAAGGCTAGGCCCAACTGATTTGAAACAATATTTACCATAAATTCCCATTGAGAGGTTTCACAAACAATATTTGGCTCGAAACCAGCACCAATACACGCATCGTATATTGGCTTATATAATCCAAAATCTTGCCTATACAATACAAATTCTTCATCTCTCAAGTCGGAAAACTTAACATTTTTTTGGTTGGATAATAAATGATTAGGATTGACAATTAATCTAATGGGACTTTTGATAATTTCATAAACTTCAAATTTGCTACTATTAACGGGCAATACGGCGACTCCCACATCCAGACTTCCATCCTCTACCCTTTTTTCAATAGTTTTAGACCCTGATTCAAAAAGTTTCATTTTGACGTGAGGGTATTGCTGGTGAAAAAGTCCGATTATTCTTGGAAACAACATTTCACCTACCATGGGAGGGATGCCAATGCAAATATTCCCTTTTTGTAGTTTCGTAATGTCATTCAATTCACTCTGTATATTCTGAATTTCTTGGATCACTTTCTGTACTTGCCCTTGAACAACTATACCATAATCAGTAAGTTCCACATAATGAGAAGAACGGTTAAACAATGGGACACCAAGTTCCTCTTCAAGCATTCGAATCATTTTACTTATCGCCGGTTGAGACACATATAACGATTTAGCAGCACCTGTAAAACTTTTCTGTTTAGCAACCTCAAGAAAATACTGCAGCTGATTTATTTCCACAATATCCTCCTTGTCATTGCAATAACATATCGTTATTGCCGCTATTACAACTGTGTATTTTACTCAGAAATTTAAGAATTGTATAATTTGTTTGTAAGAACTATCAATCTGTAGAATATTATGAGGAGGAATTAAAAATGTCTACCGATGATTTGCCATCTCCTATCGAAGACCTTAGCAATACCGTAAAAGATCAGAATACTGACGACCATGAGCAACTAGTTTCTACACCTGTATTTAAAGATATAATGCAGGATCCAAAGTTTTGGGAACGCGCAGTACCATCATAAAAAGCTCAAAACATCATTCATCATTGATATACCAAGATTCCATGTGAATAATTAATTCACATCCATATTATACCATTTATATCTATTGTTGTAAATAATATCAATACATTATCTCAAATACAACTAAAAACCCGCTTAAAACTATATAATGTGTACCCTTTGTCAAGGACAATTAAAAAAAGACTATGCAACATTAAGAAGATGATTTCTGTATTGAACAGGAGTCATCTTTTTTAAATCCCATTGGTATCTGTAATTATTGTAGTAGATCAT
>Ga0209123_1000416_pt1 | contig 57322 bp, 48 predicted proteins | sample BarGraIncu00431A_FD_184500 | JGI IMG/M metagenome (GOLD analysis project Ga0209123, IMG submission 184500) | Arctic peat soil microbial communities from Barrow, Alaska, USA - Barrow Graham LP Incubations 004-31A (SPAdes) (version 2) | ecosystem: Environmental > Terrestrial > Soil > Wetlands >... | reverse complement strand
TTCCTTACCCGTAGAAGCGACATCGACAGCAACAGCAAAACTGGGGCAGCGCCGTGCAGCTGTATTTGAAGCAGAAAGTGCTTCTTAAACTACGCAGATATTTGTCTGGACAGATGGGTCCACTTTAGTTCGTTATCTAATCCGGCCAAAGTAATTGGCTCTCTCAAGTCTACCGATCCAATGACGCCACGTTAGGAATCGACCGTTTGAAACCATCTTCAGTCGTTCATCTCTGAAGTCAGCCAGAAGTTTGGGCGTCAGGGTTGCCAAGCTATGATTGGTGAATTTCCAACGTTGCAGAGCATTTATCCATATGTATTCTTCCTTGGCTCCACGCTTCATAGGAGTCACCTCCTTGGCATACCGGCCAAGGGCTTCTTTCAAGGTTAATTGTTTTGCTGCTGTTCGATTCAGGTAAAGGCCTCGATCCATTTCAGTTTCAATAGATCGTGCCCACTTGACTGCATCATCGTGAGAATCAAAAGTATTCGATTCCATAGGGTATCCCTTACGAATTACCCTAACTTGCCAGCGACCAGCACGTTGTCGAATTGATGCCATACACACCCTCCAGTTGGACAGAGGATGGACAGAAAGCCGATTTAGGCTAATTTTGGCAATACATCAGAAGTGAAAATCAAAGGTGCATCTTGCGTAAACAGATCAGATAAGTCTTTGAAATTCAAGTACTTACCCAGTCACCCGACTTGCCGCCACGCTTTTCCAGCACCCGTACATCAGTGATGACCATGCCCCGATCAACTGCTTTGCACATATCGTAAATGGTGAGCAGACCAACCTGTACCGCCGTCAGCGCTTCCATTTCGACCCCGGTCTGCCCCAGAGTTTCGACCTCGGCGATGCAAGTGACATTGGAGTCTGAGTGCGACAGGATGAAGTTGACCGCAACGCTGGTCAGCGCCAGTGGGTGGCATAGCGGAATCAACTCGCTGGTGCGCTTGGCTGCCATAATCGCTGCGATGCGGGCGACGCCAAGCACATCGCCTTTGCTGGCTTCGCCGCTGGCGATCAGGTCGAAGGTTGCCTGCTGCATGCGGATCACCCCGCCCGCAACCGCATAACGTTTGGTTTCCTGTTTGTGGCCGACATCGACCATGTGCGCCTGTCCGCTGGCATCGAAGTGGGTCAGGCCAGCATTGTCTTCAGCAGTTTTTTTGGGGCGGGTCATAGGCAACAAAGTATTTCAATTTGATGATGCGTTGGTGAGTGGAGGTATCATAGCATTGTGAAACCAAATTTTTTTGCCTCTTGCATCCAACCCATCGTAGCCAGACTGGCGATGGTACCGTTCGCCGCTGCCTGTCTGCTTGTGCTCGCACTCTCCGCCCCTTCTTGCATCGCGCAAAATCTGCCCAATCTGGGCGATACCGCACGCAGCGAGATGACGCCGATACAGGAGCGCAAACTGGGCGATAACATCATGGAGAAAATCCGGCAAGACGTCGATTATCTGGATGATGCACCGCTGCTGGAATATCTGAACCATATTGGCAACGGGATGCTGGCAAAATACCCGGAGGCGCGCGGCGAAACCGGCAATGATTTCTTTTTCTTTGCTGTGCGCGATCCGACGCTGAACGCGTTTGCGCTGCCTGGCGGCTATATCGGCGTGTACTCGGCGCTGATCCTGACGACACAATCCGAATCGGAACTGGCATCGGTGATGGCGCATGAAATCGGCCACGTCGCTCAGCGCCACATTGCTCGCATGATGGGCAACCAGAAGCAGGATCTGCTGATTCCGCTGGCATCCGTCGCGCTGGCAGCATTGGCAGCACGCAGCAGCCCCGATGCAGCACAAGCGCTGGTTGCGGGCGGCATCGGGCTGTCTATTCAACGACAGCTCAATTTTAGCCGTGAAGCAGAACGCGAGGCGGATCGCATCGGCTTTAGCATCTTGAGTGAGGGGAGCTATGATCCTTCCGGCATGACGGTTTTCTTTGGCCGGATGCAGACTGCATCGCGTTCATATTCGGATACGACGCCGGCCTACCTGCGCACACATCCGATGACCACTGAGCGGATTGCTGACATTCAGTTGCGCATCCGCGAACAACGCTACCGGCAGCGCGCCGATAGCCTGGATTATCACCTGATCAAGGCGCGGGTGCGCGTATTGCAGGATGACTCAACCCAGGGCTTGATCGAGGCCGAGCGCATGTTTCAGAATCAACTGGCGATCAAGAGCCGGATGCAAAATATTTCCGCCCATTACGGCTTGGCTTTTGTGGCCTTGAAGCGTGGCGAACATGCAAAGGCAAGCGCGCTGTTGCAGCAGGCGCGCACGGAAGAGCAGGATAAGCGGCCGATGTCGAAAAACCCGATTTTTGCCAGCCTGTCGATCGATATTCTGCTAGCGGCCAAACAACATGGCGAAGCAGTGAAAGAAGCTCTGCGCGCACGCGAGATATTTCCGCTGTCGCGTGGGATTGCGCGCCAGTATGCCGATGCGCTGCTGGCCGCAGGCCGTGCCGATGACGCAGCGAAATTTTTGCGCGACCAGACACAGATTTACCGTCAGGAACCGCAACTGCAGCGTCAGCTAGCGCAGGCTTATTCGGTTCAGGGGAAAAAAGCCTTGATGCACCTGTCATTGGCCGAAGCCTACGCGCTGGGGGGTAGCCTACCTGCCGCACTGGAACAATTGACCATGGCCAGAAGCACGCCGGATGTGAGCTTTTATGATCAGTCGCTGATCGACGCGCGTGAACGCGAATGGCAGGCACTGCGGCGGGAGCAATTGAAGGATGGCAAGAAGCCCATTTAAGCATCGTTGCTTGCGTTAAGCGATGAATGACAGCACCATATTGCGGCCTACAATCGCGCCATATATTTTTCCGTTATTACATTTTTACGAAAGTTTCGAATGAGCAGTGAACTCGTCAGTCTGGTTGTGATCATCATCCTTGCGATTGCAGGATTCCTGCTATACCGCATTTATGCCAACATCCAGAATAGAAAAAATGAGGCGCTATATTCTTCAAAAAAATTAGAGGCGTGGATGGCTGCCGAAGCATTTTCACCCGACCATTTTTCATTTTTCCGTGGAACTGGCATTGCACTCAAGGATGGAGACAAACGGATTGTGCTGTACAGCGCCGGTGCGGCGCAGTTTTATCCTATTGCCGAGATTGCTGGTATCAAGGTTTATGAAGTTATGGAACGTGGCATCCCGCTCGGTGCTGCTCCCGGCGTGGTGGAGTTGAATGAGGCCCTGCGCTTTAATATTGATATCGCCATCAAGACGGCCCCAAAACCTTGCAAGGTTTTATTTGCCAGTAAAGATTTATCTAGGCAGTGGGAAGCGCGACTGAATGCGCTCATTACTGCCAAAAATGCTTTCCACGCCTGACATTACACGCCGCGCCTGCAAATACTCCCACATCGCGTTACACTATACACATCACATTCCAAAGGGAGCATGTTATGGCTAGTGTCGCGCAAATTCTTCAGTCCAAAAAGGATCAAACCGTTCATACCATTACGCCGAATGCTACCGTGCTGGACGCCGTCCGCGTAATGGCAGACAAGGGAATCGGCGGATTGGTTGTGATGGATGGGGGGGAAATCGTCGGCATTATCACCGAACGCGATTATGCTCGAAAAGTGGCGCTGATGGGTCTGTCATCCAAGGATGAGTTCGTGCGCAACATTATGAGCTCACCGATTCTGTATGTGCGCCCGGATCAGACCAGCGAAGAGTGCATGGCACTGATTACCGAAAACCGCTTCCGGCATCTTCCGGTCATGGATGACAATAAGTTGATCGGCCTAATCTCCATCGGCGATCTGGTGAAGGACATTATTTCCAACCAGAAATTCATCATCGAACAGATGGAGCATTACATCAAAGGCGAGTTGGGATAAAACTCAAGCCGCCAGCTTTGGGTATGCCAGCAATTCAGCCATGCCTATCAGCATCATAATTTCGCGGTATACGTTTAAATCGAAACCAGCACGAGCGCCATCGCGCTCATCAATCAGCAGGTCTTGCAGAAAGGGCATAATGTCCGCCGTGTGCCACAACTCGCAAATTTGCGCGATCAAATGCGGAAATTCTTCCAGGTCGCGATGCGACTCTAGTGCCATGTCGGCCTCAAATTCCGGAATATACGCATTGAATATCTGCGTGAAGCGCGCACGCAACTCATTAAACTTAGCCTTTTCCTTACTCTCGCGATACAAGTCCAGCAAATAAAGCCACGGTGCCGGTGAATCGATCTGGTCAGTATGGGTTTGCCGCTCCAGAATCTCCAGCGCGCGTTCCCTTTGATTGAGCGAAAGCCAGAATTCCGCCTGCTGCGTCATATCCGAAATTTCTTCCACTTCCATCAGCGTGCCACGTGTGCGCATGGAACTGGACACGGCATCGCCTTCTATATTGTCTGCAAACAGCAGCATCGAATTTTCGAAAGGGTGGGCTGGCTCATGTTCGGCAGAGCTTGGAATGGCACTGCTCATCACGACTGCAGATGGGGCGATATACTCAGCTTCCTGCGGTAGCTCCTGCTCTCTGATTGGATCAGGCGAAATGGCAGTGTACCCTGACGCCACGGGCAGATTGGCATCAAACCACCGGGCGCCGCCGCCCATCTTGAGCAGCCGCAACTGCCAGACCAACCAGCCTGTTGCACCCATGCTGAACAACAGCAAAGTGCCCGAGACTGATGAGCCAGATGAGGGATTCCTTCCTGACTTCAGCCAGCTGCTCCAGGCTGGCTTGGTTGAGGTTGCGATTCTTGTCGATTTCCTTTTGCAAGGCCTGCGCCTTTTCCTGTTCCGCCCTGATATTGTCTTCAGTCAGCTTTTGCGGATATTCATCACGCAATATCGCAGCAAACCGCGCTTGCGCCGCCTTCAATTCCTCATGCTTTGATGGATCTGCTGCTATCGGCTCTGACAGGAGTGGTGACATCTGCAAACGGGCTGGCGCGCCAGTATCCTCGGACAGTTTGAGGACATCCTTTGGCGCGTATTTTTTGGTTCAGCTCTTGAGAAAGCGCCATTTTTGTTGGCGCCTTCTGTGTGTTCTTCGCCACATGCGCCGTGCTTGCAGGTGATGCAGCCTGTTTCTTCTTGGCTGATATTTGTGGCTTATCATGCATGACGGCTTGATCAGCATCGTCACAAACAGCAGATACCAGCTGCGGCTTTACTATTCTGGCAACCCGCACTGCTACACTGCCTTCAGTCCATGAGCTGTCTCCAGTCGCGGCAAGGATTGAGGCGGATCCAGCAAAACGGAATAATCGCGGCGCACCGGCGTCTCGCATCCGACATCAACCGATACGGTGACCGCAGGTTCGTTGACCGGCTGGCGCAAGGAAAGAACAACAGTCGACGCCTGCGCCCCGCGCGCAATGACTAGTTGTAGCGATGAAATGTAGGCGCCATCTGAAGAAATCAGCTTGGCTTTGATGCAGTTGCCCCCCATGTTTTCATGGTCGGCACCCAGTAGCGGCACGCTAGCTCGCAACGGTTGTCCAAGCGCAGACTGCACATGGATCTGCCCCAGTCCGACCGCATGCGCCATCACGCCAACCAACATAAATGTCATTGGCGCGATCCAGCGCAAGATGAAAAATGCTAAGTGATGGTCGATTTTTTTCTTATTACGCATCATTTGTTACGCATCAAAATCCTGTGCAAACTGGAATTGATAGTTTACTACGCAATAGGATATTCAAGCGTACGCACAGCGATATGGCTTGATGCGAAACGTGGGAGAAAACAGGAAGATGTAGCATGGGTGTTGCGATCATTCTGCAAACGAAAGTCCATGCTATTGAGTAGCTTCTCTAAAACGAGCTACTCATCTGAAAAAAGGTAACACTTGAGATGATTGCCAACACTGGTTTACCCAGAAAAGTTGGCATCCCCAAGGGGATTCGAACCCCTGTACTCACCGTGAAAGGGTGATGTCCTAGGCCTCTAGACGATGGGGACATTGAATGTCCAAATCTGCGGCATTTACATGCCCTTACAAAACCTTGCGTACTACAAAAACTTGGGTGCGCAGGGTTTAAAACCTGGCATCCCCAAGGGGATTCGAACCCCTGTACTCACCGTGAAAGGGTGATGTCCTAGGCCTCTAGACGATGGGGACCACGATACAACTAAACTTTTTGTCATCAGCTTTTAACTGGTGGAGGTAAGCGGGATCGAACCGCTGACCTCTTGCATGCCATGCAAGCGCTCTCCCAGCTGAGCTATACCCCCGACAAAGAAACGAGATTATAGCAAAGTTTTCCCTACTGTAAATGCAGCATCAAATAAATTTTCCCAAACGCGCCAATACTGTGTCGCGGCCAAACAGATGCACCACTGCATCAATCGACGGCGTTTGCAATTGCCCGGTCAACATCAGACGCAGCGGCATCGCCATCTGCGGCATCTTGAGCTGGTGCGTTGCCAGCACGCCTTTGAAGGCTGCTGACAGGGCTTCCCGGCTCCATTCGACAGTACCGCACAGTGCTGCATAGTCCGATAGCGCCTGCCTGGAGGCATCAGTTAAGTGCGTGGCGAGCAGTGCTGCATCCGGCACTGAATCGCGATAAAACAGCATCGCGGCATCTGCCAGTTCCACTATCGTATTCACGCGTTCTTTCATCAATGCGATAACCGACGCCAGATCGGGCGCGCCATCGAATTTTGCGCCATCCCGTTCAAGAAACGGGCGCACCAGTGCTGCCAGTCGTGCATTATCGGCTTGGCGAATGTAGTGGTTGTTGAGCCACCCCATTTTTTCCATATTGAATTGTGCCGCTGATTTCGACAGGTGATCCAGGTCGAACCAGGAACAGAATTGTTCCATCGAAAAAATCTCTTCGTCGCCGTGGCTCCAACCGAGCCGCGCAAGGTAATTCAACACCGCTTCCGGCAGATAACCCTGCTCTGGGTAATCCATTACACTGACCGCGCCATGCCGCTTGGACAGTTTCTCGCCATCAACGCCGAGGATCATCGGCAAATGTGCATACTGCGGCAAACTGGCATTCAGTGCCTGCAAAATATTGATCTGGCGCGGCGTGTTATTGACATGATCGTCACCACGAATTACATGGGTGATTTTCATGTCCCAGTCATCCACGACGACGCAGAAATTATAGGTTGGCGTGCCGTCAGGACGCGCAATCACCAGATCATCCAATTCCTTGTTGGAAATCGTGATTGGGCCTTTGACCAGATCATGCCAGCTGACATCGCCATCCAGCGGATTTTTGAAACGCACGACCGGCTTGCGCCCCTCAGGGATAGGCGGCAATGTTTTTCCCGGCTCTGGACGCCAGGTGCCGTCATAACGCCATTTTTCGCCCGCTGCACGTTGACGCTCACGCATCGCCTCAACCTCTTCCGGCGACGAATAACAGTAATACGCCGTGCCGTCCGCCAGCATCTTCTCTATCACTTCGCAGTAACGCGCCATGTGCCGCATCTGATAGAACGGGCCTTCGTCATGCGTCAGGCCTAGCCATGCCATGCCGTCGATGATCGCCTGCACCGCTTCCGGCGTAGAACGTTCAACATCGGTGTCTTCGATGCGCAAAATGAAACTGCCGCCAAAATGACGAGCATAAGCCCAGGAATACAGCGCAGTTCGGGCGCCGCCCAAGTGGAGAAAGCCGGTCGGACTAGGAGCAAAACGGGTGCGTACGGTCATGGAAATAAAAGCGGCATTGTCATCCAACGCCGATAAGAATCTAAAGTCGTATTCTACCGCGTTCGTTGCCAACAAAATTGCCTATGACGCACTTTGGATAGCAGTTAGGTTTTAAAAGTCAGCCACATCCTAGACATGCGAAGAGCGCTGCGGATCATCAGATGAACCGTCGCGTCATGATCGTTTTCATGGAGGATACGAGGAACGTCGATCTCTAACCGAGGTATTTGCTAGTGATATGACAACGGCGGCATCGTTTAGACGATGCTGCCGTTTTTTTAGGGCTGAAATTCGGGGTCGAAATCAATCTGCTCTTTTCCAGTCAGCGCCAGAAAATGTTTGCCGCTACAACGCCCCAAGAGCGTAATGCCGACACGAGCTGCGACCGCGTGCCCCATCTGCGTGGTGCCTGAGCGCGACATCAGGAACGGGATGCCCATCTGCGCACCCTTAATCACCATCTCTGAGGTTAATCTTCCCGTAGTGTAGAAAATTTTGTCGCCACCAGACATGCCGTCAAGCCACATGCTGCCAGCGATCGCATCGACCGCATTGTGGCGGCCAATATCCTCGATAAAATAAATCAGCTCGCCTTGATCCGAAAATAAGGAACAGGCATGCACTGAACCAGCTTGTTTATAGATGGAATCATGCGATCTGATGGTGTCGACTATCCGGTATATGGTCTGCTGCTGGATGCGCGCATCCTTGGGCAATACCACCGAATCGATTTCATCCATCAAGCCGCCAAACACAGTCCCCTGCCCGCATCCGGTTGTCACTACTTTTTTGGAGGTGCGCTCTTCGATGTTGCTGACCCCGTTATGAGTCGTAACCACAGCGGCATCAACTTCCCAATCAACCTGCACTGCCGCAATCTCATCGATCGATCGCAGCAGGCGCTGATTGCGCAAGTATCCGATCACTAGCGCTTCCGGCCAGCCGCCCATCGTCATCAAGGTGACTAATTCACGCTTGTCCAGATACAGCGTCAGGGGGCGCTCTGATGGGATGTGAATGAGGCTGGCGCGCCCTCGCTCATCTGTCACTTCAACTTCGGTGACTAGGGGCGCGGAGGCATGGGAAATGACAAGCTTGGACATGGTCGCTATCTTATGCGATTTCTTGAGGGTAGTACAAATGGCTGTCAAAGCCAACATTCACTCCCCTCCCCGCAAAAGGGAAAGGGAAACTCAGCTATAGAATTAGACTGCCATATGCTCAAGGATCTGCCCACCACCATAACTGGATTGTTGTGGAGCCACACCGCCTGCCGAAATACGAATCGCGCAATACTTGAACTCAGGTATTTTTGCAAACGGATCATAAGCGGAATTGGTCAGCCGATTGATAGCCGCTTCGTAGTAGCAGAACGGCACAAAGATCGAACCGCGCGGCGTACCCTCTTCGGCGCGTGCATACAGAGAGACCTGTCCGCGACGCGATTCGATCGTGATCAGCTCACCCGGTTTGACACCCAGATCAGCCATATCAAGCGGATGCACCAGCGCAATTGGATCTGGCTCAAGCGCATCGAGCACACCGGAGCGGCGCGTCATACTGCCGGTATGCCAGTGTTCCAACTGACGCCCAGTGATCAACACAAACGGAAACTCCTCGTCTGGTCTCTCATTGGCCGGAATCACATCTGCTGGCACAAAACGGGCACGACCTGTCTGCGTCGGGAAAGATTTGGTGAAGATCACTGGGTCGCCAGGATCGCCTTCATGCTCACATGGATAAGTGACTGAACCACGGCTTTCCAAACGCCCCCAAGTGACGCCAGCAATGCTCGGCATGATGCGCCGCATCTCGTCAAACACTTCGGAGACATCGGCATAATTCCAATCTAGGCCCATTTTTGCCGCTATTTTCTGGATGATCCACAGATCCTGACGTGCATCGCCCGGCGGATCAATCGCCTGACGTCCGAGTTGCAACAGACGGTCGGTATTCGTAAATGACCCGGTTTTTTCTGGGAACGCCGATGCAGGCAGGATCACATCTGCCAGATAAGCGGTTTCGGTCAGGAAGATATCCTGCACGACCAAGTGTTCCAGATTGGCCAGCGATTCACGTGCATGATTGGCGTCTGGATCGGACATCGCAGGATTTTCACCCATGATGTACATACCGCGAATTTCGCCTTGGTTAATTGCCTCCATCACTTCGACCACGGTCAATCCAGGTTTTTCATCCAGCGTCATGCCCCAGGCTTGCTCGAATTTGTGCCTGACAGCAACATTGTCCACGCGCTGATAGTCGGGATACATCATCGGAATCAAACCCGCGTCGGATGCACCCTGCACATTGTTTTGACCACGCAAAGGATGCAGACCAGAACCAGGACGGCCGATTTGACCCGTCATCAAAGCCAGCGCAATCAGGCAACGGGCATTGTCGGTACCGTGCACGTGCTGTGACACGCCCATGCCCCACAGAATCATCGAAGCGCGTGACTTGGCGTACAGGCGCGCAACATACTTGATGGTCTCGGCATCAATGCCGCAAATAGGCGCCATTGCTTCTGGACTGTAAGCATCGACATTTTGGACCAGATCTTCATAACCGACGGTACGGCTGGTAATGAAGTCACGGTCCACCAAGCCCTCATGCACGATGACATGCATCATCGCATTCAGCATAGCTACGTCGGTATCGGGCTTGAATTGCAGGAAACGATGCGCAATATTCGACAGATCCGTTGAACGCGGATCAGCCACAATCAGTTTGCTGCCATTGTTGACTGCATTTTTGATCCAGCTCGCACCAACCGGATGGTTAACCGTCGGATTGGCACCAATCAGGAAAATTACTTCAGCCTTGGTAACATCCATCAGCGGGTTCGATACTGCACCCGAGCCGATGCCTTCGAGCAAAGCCACCACCGATGACGCGTGGCACAAACGTGTGCAGTGATCGACGTTGTTGCTGCCGAATCCAGTGCGCACCAGTTTTTGGAACAGGTAGGCTTCTTCATTGCTGCCTTTGGCGGAGCCAAAACCAGCGAGCGAGCGTTTGCCATTCTTGTCGCGGATAGCCTTGAGTTTGCCGCCGGCAAATTCAAGCGCCTCTTCCCAACTAGCTTCGCGGAAGATGTCCATGATGTTGTTCGGATCCATCTCAAAATCGCCACGCTTGGGTGCGTCGGCACGACGGATCAGCGGTTTGGTCAAGCGTTGTGGATGGTTAGCATAATCAAAACCGTAGCGACCCTTGACGCAAAGCCGCTTGTGGTTCGCCGGACCATCCCGTCCTTCGACGTACAAAATCTTGTTGTCCTTGACGTTGTAAGTCAATTGGCAGCCAACCCCGCAGAAAGGGCAGAGCGAATCAACTTGTTTGTCTGGCACGGTCAGTGCAACATCTCTGGCCGGCATCAGTGCGCCAGTCGGGCAAGCCTGTACGCATTCGCCGCAAGCGACACACGTTGAGGTGCCCATCGGATCATCCATGTCAAACACGATCTTTGCTTGATCACCGCTGAACGCCAGACCAATCACGCCATTTACCTGCTCCTCGCGGCACGCACGCACGCAGCGGGTGCACTGGATGCATGCATCGAGGTTGACGGTAATCGCTGGGTGGGACATATCGTGCTGCACCTGCGCGCGCGAGCCAAAACGGGGCTTGCCCACTTTGAGTTTGGCCGCCCATTTATCCACTTCATTATTTCGTGTGTAGTGCGCTTCCGGCATGTTCGACTGCAGCAATTCCAGCACCATGCGCTGCGACTTCACTGCGCGCGCATTATTGGTGATGACTTCGATGCCCTCTTTCACGTTGCGGCAGCACGATGGTGCCAGCACCCGCTCGCCACGAATCTCAACGACACAAGAGCGGCAATTGCCCGCTGTGTCGATATTTTCCTGGTAGCAAAGCCGCGGTATCTCGACACCTTCACGTTCTGCCACCTGCATGATGGTTTCTGTTTCCTTCCCGGTAACGGCACGCCCATTCAGTCTGAAGGTGACTTGCTTCACGTCCAGTTGCTTCTTTTCGGTACGGGTAATTGCGTTCATGTTGTTCTCTTAGCGTTCTGTCTAAACCGAGCTGTCACTTCAATTCTTCAGGGAAGTATTTGATGACGCAATCAAAATTGTTGGGTGCTGCCTGCCCCAACCCGCAAATCGATGCATCGCGCATCACGCCGGACAAGTCCTGTAGCAGGCGCACATCCCATTGATCTTTCTTGATCAGGTCCAGTGCCTTGCTAGTACCCTCGCGGCATGGCGTACATTGACCACACGATTCATGCTTGAAGAAGTTCATCGTATTGCGCGCAGCCTCAGTCGCCGTGTCTTTATCAGACAGCACAATGACCGCAGCTGAACCGATGAAGCAGTCATACGCTTGCAACAGACCAAAGTCGAGCGGAACGTCGCCCATCGATGCGGGCAAAATACCGCCCGATGCGCCACCCGGCAAGTAGCCGTAAAAACTGTGGCCATCCTGCATCCCGCCGCAGTATTCATTGATCAATTCCGTCACGGTGATGCCTGATGGCGCCAGCTTCATGCCAGGGCTTTTGACGCGACCCGATACCGAAAATGAACGCAAGCCCTTGCTACCGTGCCGACCTTGCGAGGTGAACCAGGCCGTACCGCGTTCAAGAATTTCGCGCACCCAATGCAGGGTTTCAAAATTGTGTTCCAGTGTCGGGCGGCCAAACAAGCCAACTTGCGCGACATAGGGGGGGCGCAAGCGTGGCATGCCGCGCTTGCCTTCGATCGATTCAATCATCGCCGACTCTTCGCCGCAAATATAAGCGCCAGCACCTCGTCGCAGGTGTATCGTGGGCATTTCCGCAATCGGTGGCTCAGCGCGCAATTTGTCGAGTTCCACCTCCAGCAATTCACGGCAACCGTGATATTCGTCACGCAGGTAAATATAGATTTCATCGATGCCAACTGCCCACGCAGCAATCAGCATGCCTTCCATGAAACGGTGCGGATCACGTTCGAGGTAATAACGATCCTTGAAGGTACCAGGCTCGCCTTCGTCGATATTCACTGCCATCAGACGCGTTCCAGGCTCTGCTTTAACGATGCTCCATTTGCGGCCGGCCGGGAAACCCGCGCCGCCCATTCCGCGTAGGTCGGAATGTTCCATCGACTTGAATACCGAGTCGATGTCGCGTTTACCCGAAACGCAATCCCGCAGCAATTGATAGCCGCCCTTGGAGTTGTATTCGGTATACTCGATGTACGCTTCCGGTACATGTTTGAAATCACCGGAATCAACTATCACCTTGACGGATTCCAGCGTTGCGCGCGGCACCTGACGCTGCCCCACCACGACGGCTGGAGCATCCTCACAGCGACCAATGCAAGGCGCGGGTATCACGCGCACATTGTTGCCCAAAATCGCAGGCAAACGCGTCAGCAAGTCCTGCGACCCTGCCATCTCGCATGACAGGCTTTCGCACACACGCACAGTGATGGCTGGTGGCGCATCTTCGCCTTCTTTCACGACCTCGAAATGGTGATAAAAAGTCGCAACTTCATAGACTTCCGATTGGGGGATGCGCATTTCCTGCGCCAGCGCAGCCAGATGCGGAGCAGGCAAGTGTCCAAAACGGTCGTTGATGACATGTAAATGCTCAATCAGTAAATCGCGCTGACGGGAAGCATCTCCCAACATAGCCTGTACTTCCAACAGCACAGCTGGATCAACTCTGCGGCCTTTTGGGGCCTCACGTTTGCGCTGTTTGCTTGCACCTTCAACCACAATCGGAATAATCTTGTGACTCATGTTGCCCTCGAATAGAACCAACCTTGCAGATGACGGTCGGCTGTGAACTGACTTCTAGAAATACCTATCCGGGATATGAAGATCCAGCAAACCGGATAGGCAATGCAATGCCTAACAAATATGTAATTAATAAAATATTGTCGAATTGTAGCGCCAAATATAAAAGTCAGTGTGATGCGTCTTAAATACTGATGTGAATGTAATCCAGACAAATCCATAAAAAAAAACCGCCCGCTGGTTTCCCAGCGGGCGGTCGATTTACTGTTACCAGTAAGTTGCTAGATATTACTTAAACATATGAACAGTTTGCAGCACTGTTTGCCAAATACCATAGGCCAGCGGAATGCCTACGATGAGCCAGCAAATGACCAGAGTGCCAGTCGAAGTCGGCTTGCTTGCAGCAACTTCACCAGACTCTTGTGCATGAGAGATTTTGTCTTCCATGTATTTTTTAGCTGCGGTCAACTCTGCATCAGTCATGTAGAACTTGCTCGCAACCGGACGAATCATCACAGCGCAAATCAAGCCAACAATCAGGAAACAAGCCATGACGTACAAGGTAACGCTATAGGCTTGCGCCTTAGCGACACCATGATTCAACTGGAAGTCACGGATGATGTTGATGAGCAACGGGCTCAGCAAACCAGCAGACGACCATGCTGTCAACAGACGGCCGTGAATTGCGCCGACGTATTGCGTACCGAACAAGTCAGCCAGATAAGCCGGGATCGTTGCAAAGCCACCGCCATAAAACGACAAGCAGATACAAACAGCGACCAGGAACATGATCAAGTTCAGCGAACCAGCCAGAGTCGGGATGGTTGCGTACAGAATTGCGCCAACGATGAAGAAGATGAAGTAAGTATTCTTACGTCCCAACATGTCGGACAGCGTTGCCCAGATAAGACGACCACCAATGTTGAACATCGACAGCAGACCAGTAAAGCCGGCAGCAATGGCTGCAATCTGACCCTTTTGCAAGTCGTTTAATTGGTCGAAACCAACGCCAGGTAGACCGATCAGGTTACCGGCAAACACTTCTTGCAACAGTGGCGACGCCATCGAGATCACACCAATACCAGCAGCGATGTTCAGGAACAGCATGCCCCAGCAGAACCAGAATTGCGGTGTTTTCATCGCATTGCTGGTGGTGACGTTAAAGGCACTGGCTTCAATCAAACCACCGTGGCCGTCGTCAACCATATTGCCTGATGTGACTTGTACAAAGCCAGCTGGCTTGTAGCCTGGAGGGGAAACACGAATCGTGAAAGCACCTGCCAGCATAAAGGCACAGTAAATAATGCCCATCGTCAAAAATGTCTGCCAGACACCAACGGAAGTTGGGGTAGCAAAAGCACTCATCAGAGCTTGGGAGAGCGGTGCGCCAACCATCGCGCCACCACCAAAACCGCCGACAGCCAAGCCAGTAGCCATACCGACACGGTCCGGGAACCATTTAATCAGCGTCGATACCGGCGTGATGTAACCCAGACCCAGACCGATACCGCCAAACACAGCGCCGATCCATGCCAACCACAATTGGTGGGTGAACATAGCGAGGGACGCGATCAGGAAGAAACTGACGAAGCAGATGCAGGAAGTCACTGCGCATTTGCGCGGACCGACCACTTCAAGCCAGTTACCCAAAATTGCAGTCGTCGTACCCAGCATGAAAAACAAGATGCCGAAAATAACGCTACACATAACGACTTTCCAGTCGCAGCTTGTAGTAAACAGTTGTGCAACAATGCTCATGTCAGCAGGGCATACCAGTGGTTTGCCAATGCCTTGTTCGACACCAATAATACGGGACATCGGCAGCCAGAATACGGACATGCCGTAGCCCATGCCGACGCAAAGGTGAATCATTAACGCAGAGGCTGGAACCAGCCAGCGATTGAAGCCTTCGCCTCCAATCGTATATTCCTTATTCAGGAATTTTAAAGAAGCCATACCTTACTCTCCTAGAGTAGTTTAAAAAATTGGAAAGCCCCAAAAATGTGCCGACAACACCACGCCTGAGACATTCGCACATAAAACAGAAACTTTTCTCGTGAGGATATTACCACCGGATAACCCTATAAGCCATATGCTATTTTTTGCATAAAGTCCTATGCTGACGCTACAATGCGCCATGTATAAAGTCTCGATTGAACCGCACTGGCGCATTGCTTATGGCAAGAATGCTGCAATAGACACCGCGCTATTGCTGCGCCTGTTGTCAGCCATACAATCCCAAGGCGCGATCATTCAGGCGGCAAAGACAGTCAACCTGTCTTATCGGCACGCCTGGGGCTTGTTGCGTGAGGCCGAAAGCATCTTCGGCGGGGCTTTGCTAGACAAACAACGCGGCCGCGGGACGCTACTGACACATCTTGCGACCACGCTGTTGTGGGCCGACCGGCGCATCACTGCCCGCTTATCGCCAACACTAGAAAGCCTGTCGTCAGAACTTGAAACCGAATTGGGCAAAAGCGTGTTGGGCACAAGCAACACCGTGCGCATGATGGCGCGGCACGGGTTTGCGGTCGAAGCACTGATCAAACGCCTTATTTCTGACGAGGTCCCGGTTGAGTTCCGTTACCTGAATAGCACCGGTGCCATCGCCGCACTATCGCGGCAGGAGTGTGATCTGGCGGGCTTCCATATTCCGCTGGGTGACTTCGAGGAAGAAGCGGTCCGGCGCTACACCCAGTGGCTCGATCCAAAAGAACACTGCCTGATCCACTTGGCAATCCTGAACCAGGGCTTGTTTGTCGCGCCGGGCAATCCAAAAAATATCCAGACGCTGGCTGACTTGACGCGCCCGGACGTGCAGTTCGTGAACCGTCAAGTTGGCTCTGGCACACGCATGCTGCTGGAAATGCTGCTGGAAAAAACCGGCATTCCTCAGAGCGCCATCAACGGCTTTGAAACCGAAGAATTTACGCATGCTGCGATTGCGGCGTATATAGCGAGCAAGATGGCCGACACAGGCTTTGGGGTGGAAACAGCCGCCCGGCGTTTCGGGCTGGATTTTGTGCCGCTATTACAAGAGCGCTATTTCCTCGCGGCGCACAAGGAATCCTTGCAGACATCGCCCTTGCGCGACGTGATAAAGGTCCTGCAAAGCGATGATTTCAAATCGCAGGTCAACCAGTTGATCGGCTACGACGCGACCGATACCGGTCAAATTCTGACGCTGGAAGAGGCGTTTGGACCACGCGCCTGAGCTTCTAACTGCCCCCCAATCTTCTAATCAGTTGAAAACAGAGTACCGCTTGATCCTGATTCGTTGCGGGACAGAGTACCGCTGCGCTTAACTCTGTCCCGCAATCTTGTTAGTTCGACTATTAACGCGACGCGTTATTAGTTGGCCCCAAAAAAGTGTTTTGAGGCTGCTTGACAGCTTGAAAAGCCCAAAAATAAGCCTTTTTAGCAGCTAAAAATCATATTTTTCCTGGGGTATATGCACTAATCTGGCTGATAGCCAGATAATACGCGCCGGAGATAAAATACGGGTGGGTGTATATACCTACGGTGACCCTGCGCTACCTTTCCATCCCTAACATTGGTAGCGCGAAGACGAGCCGTAGACAGTACAATTAGTACGGCAAGGCGAAGTCGACACTGCTACCGATGATTGAGAATTGGAACTAGGTGTTCTGCACTGTAATGGTTGGGAACTTGCCGCTCATATCCTTGGCCTTTTCCGCCACTTTGACCGCAATCTTGCGGGCAATTTCCTTGTAAATATTTGCCACAGCACCATCCGGATCAGCAGCAACGGTCGGCTTACCGGAATCGGCTTGCTCGCGGATCGCCATCGTCAAGGGCAACGCACCGAGGAAATCGACGTCATACTCGCCGCACATTTTTTCACCGCCGCCCGCACCGAAAATTGCTTCGGCATGACCGCAGTTAGAACAGATATGCGTGCTCATATTTTCAATGATGCCAAGAATAGGGATGCTGACTTTCTCGAACATTTTCAAGCCCTTGCGCGCATCCAGCAGCGCAATGTCCTGCGGCGTAGTGACGATCACCGCACCAGTGACCGGCACTTTTTGCGACAAGGTGAGCTGGATGTCGCCCGTACCAGGCGGCATATCGACGATCAGATAATCCAGATCGCGCCAATTGGTTTGCTCCAGCAATTGCTGCAAGGCTTGCGTCACCATCGGACCGCGCCACACCATCGGCTCGTCCGGATCAATCAGGAAGCCGACCGAGGATACTTGCACGCCATAATTTTCCAGCGGCTCCATCGTTTTGCCATCTTTTGTTAAAGGCTTGCCGGAAATACCCATCATCATCGGCTGCGATGGGCCGTAGATGTCGGCGTCCAGCAGTCCCACACTGGCGCCTTCGGCCGCCAAGGCCAGGGCCAAATTGGCAGCCGTAGTCGATTTACCCACACCGCCCTTGCCGGATGCCACCGCAATGATATTTTTAACGTTCGGCATCAATTTGATGCCGCGCTGTACTGTGTGCGAAACGATTTTGGTATAGACCTTGACTTCAATCTTACCGACCCCGGCAATGTCTTGCAGTGCGGTGGTCACGCTATTTTGGATCAGCTCGATCTGACTTTTTGCCGGATAACCCAGCTCAATGCCGAGCGAGACATCCGCGCCTGTGATCTGGATGTTTTTTACTGCCCGCATGGCAACAAAGTCCTTGCCGGTATTGGGATCGATGACGCTGGACAACACTTGATTGATAGTTTCTGCAGTAATGCTCATGTGGGTCTCCGTGGATAATGCGGCAAGTCTAGCCCAATTTCGCCAAACCGGCTGAAGGCACGCACTTCGCTAGCAGGCTTTACACTGGTAAAATGGATGCTTCATCGCTAAAGACAATGCCTCAATATGACCCGCAAGCTGTTCGTCACCACTGCCCTGCCCTACGCCAACGGCCCGTTCCACATCGGCCACATCATGGAATATATCCAGGCCGATATCTGGGTGCGGTTCCAGCGGATGCAACAGGATGAAGGCAAACAACGTGAAGTACATTTTGTCTGCGCAGACGATGCGCATGGCGCACCGATCATGATCGCAGCCGAAAAGGCTGGCATCACGCCGCAACAATTCGTCGCGAATATTGCGGCCGGCCGCAAAGAGTATCTCGATGGCTTTCATATTTCTTTCGACAACTGGCACTCAACCGATGGCCCGGAAAACCACGAGCTATCGCAAACCATTTATCGCCGCCTGAAAGCCGCCGGTTTTATCGCGACCAAAACGATCGAGCAGTTCTACGATCCGGTTAAAAACATGTTTCTACCGGACCGCTACATCAAAGGCGAATGCCCTAAATGCGGCGCCTCAGACCAGTATGGCGATGCGTGTGAAGTCTGCAGCGCCGTGTATGCGCCAACCGAACTGAAAATGCCCTATTCAACACTGACTGGCGCAACGCCGGTGATGAAATCGTCGGAACATTTCTTTTTCAAACTATCCGACCCGCAGTGTGTGAAATTTCTGCAGGAATGGACCTTGGGTGATGTGGATGGTGTACCGCGCCTGCAACCCGAAGTCGCAAACAAAGCGCGCGAATGGCTAGGCGACGACAGCAGCAGTCTGGGCGACTGGGACATCAGCCGTGATGCGCCGTACTTCGGCATTGAGATTCCGGATGAGCCGGGCAAATATTTTTACGTCTGGTTGGATGCGCCAGTCGGTTATCTGGCATCACTGAAAAATTATTTCGGCAAGACCGGACGCGACTACGATGCGTTCATGGCCGACCCGGAAACCGAGCAATACCATTTCATCGGCAAGGACATCACTTATTTCCACACACTGTTCTGGCCAGCGATACTGAAATTTGCCGACATGCGCGTACCGAACAACATCTTCGTGCATGGCTTTATCACCGTGTCGGGCGAAAAAATGTCGAAGTCGCGCGGCACCGGCATTTCGCCGCTCCGTTATCTGGACATCGGCATGAACCCGGAATGGCTGCGTTATTACATCGCCGCCAAACTCAGCGCGAAGGTTGAAGACGTCGACTTCAACCCGGACGACTTTATCGCCCGCGTGAATTCAGATTTGATCGGCAAATACGTGAATATCGCGAGCCGTTCTGCCGGTTTCATCGCCAAAAAATTCAATGGCAAGATCACTGCCAGACTGGCACCGGAAAACGAAGGTTTCCTAGATACGCTGCGTAGTCATGCTCCCGAAATCGAGGCTTGTTATGAAGAGCGTGAGTTTGGCCGCGCACTGCGTGCGATCATGCATCAGGCTGATGTCATCAACGCGTATGTCGACCAGCACAAGCCTTGGGTGCTGGCGAAAGATCCGGCCAGTGAGCCTGCTCTGCATGAAGTTTGCAGCTGCCTGCTGGAAGCCTTCCGCATCCTGACGATTTACCTCAAGCCGGTATTGCCGCAACTGGCGCAGCAAGTCGAAGCGCTGCTGAATGTCCCACCATTGATGTGGGCGCAGATAGCCACACCGCTGCCGGATGACCACATCGTCAACCCGTATTCGCACCTGATGCAACGAGTCGAGCCGAAGATGCTGGAAGCGTTGTTCGAGGCGCCTGAAGCGCCCACGGCGGCCGCCACACCATCCCCCGCAGCCGCGTCGGATACCGGCTCTGCACCCCCATCCCAACCTTCCCCCTTGAAGGAGGAAGGTGAGGACGGAGCCGCAATTGAACCGATTGCGGCTCAGATATCTATCGACGATTTTGCAAAAGTCGATTTGCGCATTGCAAAAATCGTCAATTGTGAATTGATCGAAGGCTCCGACCGGCTGCTGCGCCTGACGCTGGATGCGGGTGAAGGCAAGACGCGCAATGTCTTTGCCGGCATCAAATCGGCCTACCAGCCGGAAGAACTGATCGGCAAACTGACCGTGATGGTCGCCAATTTGGCGCCGCGCAAGATGAAATTTGGCATCTCGGAAGGCATGGTGCTGGCAGCATCGGCCAAGGATGAAAAAGCCAAACCGGGCATTTATATCCTGAATCCTTGGCCGGGCGCAGAACCGGGTATGCGTATACACTGAGCGGCACCCCTACTCGCTTAACAGAACAAGGACACAAATCATGCATCTTTTTGCCAGGCCAATCTTCGAATCCGAATGCACGCAATTCCTGAACGGATTGAGAAAAAGCGATCCGACATTGCAAGAAAAGCAAGCTGCCGGATGGGCACTGCTGCGCGACAAGCCGCTCGACCTGGAGCAACGGCAGCGCGACGAAGATTCTCGCGTTAAACGCAGCGGCTACGTCTACAAATAAGGCATCACGCCCAGCACGACATGGATGCGGCACAACTGGAAATAGAATCGCTCACGCTGGCGGGATCACATGATTCGACGCCAGACCTGATAGACGGCATTGCATTTGCCCGTCTGTATGGCGAACCCTTGTTCCGCCTGCCCAACGACTTGTATATCCCGCCGGATGCGCTGGAAATTTTTCTGGAAGCGTTTGAAGGCCCGCTGGATTTATTGCTGTACCTGATCCGTAAGCAAAACTTCAACATTCTCGACATCCCGATGGCGCAAGTCACGGAGCAATATCTTAAATACGTTGACCAGATCCGCGAGCGCAATCTGGAACTAGCCGCCGAATATCTGCTGATGGCGGCCATGCTGATCGAAATCAAGTCACGCATGTTGCTGCCGCTGAGAAAAAGCAGTCTGAACGATGAGGCGAACGACCCGCGCGCCGAGCTGGTGCGCCGCCTGCTCGAATATGAGCAGATGAAGCTGGCGGCTCAGCAAATTGACGCCATACCGCAACTCGGGCGCGACTATGTCACGCCGCACGTTTATGTTGCCCAAAGCCTGGCACCACGTTGGCCGGACGTATCCGTCATCGACCTGCAAACGGCATTACTGGGCGTGATTCAGCGCGCCAAATTGACGGCCCGCCACAAGATTACGCGCGACGAACTCTCGGTGCGGGAACACATGAGTGGCATCCTGCGCCGCCTGCAAAGCGCCGGGTTCGTCGAATTTTCCGACTTGTTTGATGTTGGTAGCGGCGTTCCTGTACTCGTTGTCAACTTTATTGCACTGCTAGAACTGGCAAAAGAAAACCTGGTGGAGATCACACAGGCGGAGCCGCTGGCGCCGATCTATGTCCGTCTGGCTTATTTGTCCGCCTGATTCTGCATTTACTGACATTCGCCCTTCCCTCACCCCCCCAGCATTTGTACAATACCAATTTGGTATCCTTTCTGCTTCGACTTTCACCCACCATGAAAATCATTTCCTGCATTAAAGAATTACGACAGCAACTCCGCGGACAATTACGAACGGCCTTTGTACCCACGATGGGCAATCTGCATGACGGCCATCTGTCGCTGATGCGACTGGCTAAAAAACATGGCGATCCAGTGGTTGCTTCTATTTTTGTCAATCGGCTGCAATTCGGCCCGAATGAAGATTTCGACAAATATCCACGCACTTTCAATGCAGATGTCGCCAAGTTAGAGAAAGAAGGCGTGTATGTGCTATTTGCACCGACCGAGAAAGACCTTTACCCGGAACCGCAGGAATTCCGCGTGCAGCCGCCAGACGATCTGGGTGGCACGCTTGAAGGAAAGTTCCGACCCGGGTTTTTTAATGGCGTCTCTACCGTGGTGCTCAAACTGATGTCGTGTGTCCAACCGAGCGTGGCGGTATTTGGGAAAAAGGATTATCAGCAGCTGATGGTCATACGCAAAATGTGCAAACAATTCGCTATGCCGACTGAAATTATCGCGGCCGAAACCAAACGCGCCGATGACGGTCTGGCGCTGTCGTCGCGCAATGTCTATCTGTCGCACGACGAACGGGCTGAAGCGCCCACGCTTTATCAGACGCTGAATGACATCGCGAACGAGGTCAGTTCTGGACGCCTGGATATTTTTGAGCTGGAAAAGAAGGCAATGCACAAGTTATCCAACCGTGGCTGGCAGCCCGACTACATCTCGATCAGGAAGCAGGACGATCTGGAGCCGCCTACTGCTGGCGATCTGGCGAAAGGTGAGCCGCTAGTGGTGTTGGCTGCAGCCAGACTCGGCAGCACCCGTCTGATCGACAACCTAGAAATTTAATCCTTAAAGCTGGGTGGGATCAAGCCAGGGCAGCTTTAATGAAGTAAAACCCTGATGCCAACACACACACTACAAAAATCACTTTCAAAACGTACATATACGCCTTGTTTAATTTGATTCCCCAATGTTCCTTCATAATGTCAGCGCCCCTGCAGAAATGTGAATGCTAAAACAAATATCATACAGGACGCAGACAAAACGCTTCCCGATAAACAAAAAGGCCTCCTTGTGGGAGGCCCTTCTGTTTGTATTTCTGGTAGGCCGTGCAGGATTTGAACCTGCGACCAACGGATTAAAAGTCCGCTGCTCTACCAACTGAGCTAACGACCCGAAAGACCGCCATTATATGTACCGTAGCGCCCTCTGTCAAATGCAAAAATCATTTTTATTATTTTATCTGCCATGATCGTCCTCGGTATTGAATCCTCCTGCGACGAAACCGGCCTTGCTTTGTATGACACCAGCAAGGGTTTGTTGGCGCATACGCTGTACTCTCAAGTTGCATTGCATGCCGAATACGGCGGCGTCGTTCCTGAGCTGGCATCACGCGACCATATCCGGCGTGCCATACCGTTGCTGCAGCAAGCGCTGGACCAGGCTGGCATTGCTGCATCCAGCATTGATGCCATCGCTTACACCAAAGGGCCAGGGCTGGCTGGAGCGCTGCTGGTCGGCTCCGCCATCGGCTGCAGCCTCGGGCTGGCACTCGGCAAACCTGTGATCGGCATTCACCATCTGGAAGCGCACCTGCTCTCCCCCTTGTTATCGAAGGATGCGCCTGCCTTTCCATTTGTCGCCTTGCTGGTATCTGGCGGTCACACACAACTGATGCAAGTTGATGGCGTCGGTCAATACACGCTGCTGGGCGAAACTCTGGACGACGCCGCTGGCGAAGCGTTTGATAAATCGGCCAAGCTGCTTGGGCTGGCTTATCCGGGTGGGCCGGAAATTTCACGTTTGGCAGAATCCGGCGATCCAGCAGCATTCAAACTGCCGCGCCCGATGCTGCATTCAAAAGATTTGAACTTCAGTTTTTCCGGATTAAAAACGGCGGTGCTTACGGTCGTTAAAAAACAGGGCGATGACATTGGTGATGTAACCAAGGCCAACATCGCGCGCGGCTTTGTCGATGCGATCGTCGATGTATTGGTTGCAAAAAGCCTCGCCGCATTAAAACAGACTGGCTATAAACGGCTGGTCGTCTCCGGCGGCGTGGGCGCCAACCGGCAGCTACGGACAGCGCTGGATGCTGCCGCTGGCAAAAAACGGTTTCGCGTGTTTTATCCGGAGATGGAATTTTGCACCGACAATGGCGCGATGATCGCGTTCGCCGGTGCGATGCGGCTGCAAAGCCATCCAAACGCGGCGCAATGCGACTATGCGTTCAACATACTGCCGCGCTGGCCACTCGACGACATTACGCAAACGAGAAACAACTAATAACGCGTCGCGTTATTAGTTGGCGCCAAAAACGGTATTTTTGACCGTTTTGAAGCCTTGCCAAGCCCCAAAACAACAAAAACACATACTCCGTCCTGTAATTTACTTACGGCCTGTATTAAATGGCTCTCCTCCATATTTAGCTACATACTCCCTCAATTACGTCAATACAAAGGGCATCAGGCGGTCAGCTCAGCGACGTGGCGCGCAATCATCAATTCTTCGTTGGTCGGGATAACCCAGACCTTGACCTTGCTGTCAGGCGTGCTGATGAGCTGACATCCGGCGCGATTGGCGGCCTCATCCAGCGCAATCCCCATCCAGCCGAGTTGCTGGCACACCCAAGCACGGATGTCGGGCGAGTGCTCGCCGATGCCGGCAGTAAATACCAAGGCATCCATACCCCCGGCTGCTGCTGCCAAAGAGCCGGTTTCGCGCACCACACGATAGACAAACAGGTCGAGCGCCTCCTTCGCCCTGAGGTCATCACTGGCGAGCAAGCCACGCACGTCGTTGCTGATGCCGCCAGACACGCCTAACAGGCCTGATTGCTCATACAGCATGGTTTCTATCCGTTTGGGTGTCATGCCTTTTTGCTGCAACAGATAGAGGATCACGCCTGGATCAATCACGCCGCAGCGCGTGCCCATAACCAAGCCATCGAGTGCGGTGAAACCCATGGTGCTGGCAATACTTTTCCCGCCCTTCAGCGCGCACATGCTGGCGCCGCTGCCCAGATGCGCGACTACGGCACAACCGGCGGCCGCCTTGGGATCGAGTTGCGCCAGCTGTCCGCTGATGTATTCGTAGGATGAACCGTGAAAGCCGTAGCGTACCAACCCTTCGTCACTGAGCGCTGCCGGTAAGCCGTACAGTTGCGAAATGCGCGGGTTGGTCGCATGAAAAGCGGTGTCGAAGCACACCACATGCGGCAATTCCGGATGCCGCTCGGTCAAGGCATCGATCGCGTTGAGCACGCGCGGCTGGTGCAGAGGCGCGAGCGGCACCAGCGTTCTGAGTTGCACCATGTTTTCCGGCGTGATCAGCAGCGGCTCACGATAAAGCGTGCCGCCATGCACCATCCGGTGTCCGATGGCGACCAGTACATTTGGGGCAATATGCGCCTCGATCCAGTCAATCAAATAGCCCAGCAAGTAAGTCCGCGAAACACCCGGGTCCCAGCTGCGCTCATCAACCGCTTGTCCCGCATTGTTTTTGCCATAGAACCGTGGCGCGCCGCCGATACCTTCTATTTCGCCGTAAAAACTGCGAGCCAGATCACCTTCGGTTTCTTGGGCAAACAAGGTGAATTTGACACTGGAAGACCCGGCGTTAATGACGAGAAAACACTTGCTTGGCATACTGCTACCGCTCTCAATAGGCTTCATCGCTGACCCCGCTTGCCATCAGAAACTCCGGCTGGCGCGAGAAATGCGGGCAAATCGACATTGACCAAATCGCCGATACGCTCAAGTGTGATATCTGCTGCAGGATACATTTCGTTATTCTTCGGGTCGTGCGCATAATGTCCCTGGCGCGGAAACACTGTCGTCAAGCGATCGCCCATGCTGCCCTTCATCGCCGCGAGGATGCGTAGCTTGTCATCGACCATCACATAGTGGCGCGCCGGGTAACGTGTCATCACCGCATCAAGCATGTCTTCTTTGTGGATGTAGATTAGCACCCGCCCCTCGACCGCTTCCCAAAGCCCCGAACGCTGCGCCTTGCGCGGCTGAAACACGACGTCGCCATCGGACAGGATAACGGTCTTGCCCCATCGGCGCACATGCTCTAGTGCATCTAGCGAGCCTGGATACAGCCGGTTGGCAAACGGATATTCCAGCAAGAAAGCCGACATCATCAGCATGCCGGGATCGTTCACGTCCGTCAGCCGGTAACGCTGTAATGCACCGAGATAATCAGCGTAACCAAGCTCGGTGCGCAAGGTTTCAAAGATGGTCCAGTACCGGTTCGCATACTCAGCACCAAATTCGCGCAACAGGTGCGTTTTCAAGTCTGCCGTCACGCGGTCATTGTCCAGCAGCGTATTGTCTACGTCGAACAAAAAAACAATCTCTTCCGAAGATGTCATGTCTAGACCTTATTAGAATTGCCAGTGCTGCAACTGTCCCTATATGCAATATACCGCCATGGAATGCAGTTTTCCACATAAAAAAAGGTAAAATTGATGCTTTATCAAACTTGGAAGCTGTGCTGAATGCGAAATCGACTGCCTGTTACGCGATTTCCAGAACGTTCATCCTTGTTTTTCGCGCATTATTCCGATTAGGCATCATCCGCGCCATCAGCAGACATTTCACACTAGCCGTCACTGGCCACAGCAATGAAACCGCTTACGCAAACTACGCTTCAAGAAACACAACATCGCCGTAAAAACTGTCACTCAGGGATTACCGCTGCCCAAGCCCCATTGCCTACTCCGGATTACCTCCGCAAGCTGTATTGGTGGGCGTATGAACATCCGCTGGCCGTACGCTTCTGGGATCGTGACTTTTTGATCAACTTCATCCTGCTGGGCAATTACGACCGACTGGTAGATGCCGCGCTGGCAGCATTTCCCCAGCCACTGACTGGCACCACGCTGCAAATCTCCTGCGCTTATGGCAAGCTGACCCAGCGCCTGCAACAACAACTGGGACCAGATGCTAGGCTAGACCTGATCGACATCCTGAATATCCAGCTGGAAAACACGCGCAGCAAACTGCAACAACCGGACGACCGAATCTCGCTGGTGCAGTGCAACGCGGCGGCATTAAATTGCCCCGATGCCAGCTATGACCGCGTCTTGATGTTTTTCCTGCCGCATGAATTACCAGAAACAGTCCGCCGCCAAGCGCTGGCCGAAGCTTTCCGCGTGGTCAAACCCGGCGGCAAGGTGATATTAGTCGAATTCCACAAACCCAAATGGTGGCATCCACTGCGGCTGTATCAACGCTTGGTTTTTTTGCTATTCGAGCCGTTTGCTACCGATATGTGGCGTCAGGACTTGACGCACTACTTGCCAGCAGACCTGAACTATTCCGTAGATAGCAAAACGACGTATTTTGGCGATTTGTATCAGAAACTGGTTTTGACGAAACTGGCGTAGCGCGAGAATATCGCGGAGATGCTGAAGAAATCAGCGAGCGGGATGAGATGCAAGGCGCGCGGCGCGCAGCAACGAGACATATCGTGAGATAGGCGAGGAAGCGAGCACCGAGCAACACCGCAGATCGCCCGCACAGCTTTTATTCAGCGTTTCCTAACGTATCAGCGCTTTGATAGTCGACCACTGCCTCCGCGATATCGGCAAACGCTCCTTACCGTCGCGCAGTATCACCTCCCACGCATCCCCGCCCCGCTCGTTACTGCCGTCCGGTTCCATCGTTTGCGAACCACGCTCGACTCCGATAATGGCCTTGCGCGCGACCAGCGCATTGCGATGTACGCGTACGAACACAGCAGGCAAGCTCTCTTCGATGGACACCAACGCATCTTCGATCAAATATTCACGTTCTTTGGTATGCAGGGTGACGTATTTCAACTCGGCTTTCAGGTAAATCACGTCCTGCACCGGCACCAGCAACAAACGCCCGCGCTCCATGACAGAAAAATGCTGACGTTTGCCTGGCGGCTCAAGCGCTATTTCATCGCTTTTGTGAACACGCTGTCGCTCCACCTTTTGCAGCGCCTCTGCCAGCCGTGCGGCTCGCACCGGCTTGAGCAGATAATCGACCGCATGCACGTCAAATGCGCTCATCGCATATTGGTCATAAGCAGTGACAAAAACCACCGACGGCGGCTGCGGCAGTTTTGCCATATGCGCCGCCAGCTCTATGCCGCTCATCCCTGGCATTTGCACATCCAGCAAAATCAAGTCCGGTTGAGCGGCTGCAATGCCATCGAGTGCAGCCTGCGGATTGTCCGCTTCGCCCACTAATTCATGCGGACAGTCGGCGGCAATATCAGACAACAGCATCTTGATTCGTTCTCTTGCAGGGGCTTCGTCATCGACGACAAAAATTCGGATCATGCACTCACCCGCACATAGGGGAAACGCAGACGCACTTCAAACTGCCCCGGTTCTGCACGGGTAGCCAGCTCTGCCTCGACGTCGTAGAGCAATGCCAAGCGCTCGCGGATATTGCCCAGCGCAATCTGGTTGCCCTTGGGAGCCAGCATCGCTTGATTGGGTACTTCTGCAACAGGATTGGTAACCACAATGTCAATCCGGTCCATGGAACGGCTGATCTTCACCTTGATCAAGCTTGGCGCAGGCGTCGGCTCAACCCCATAATTGACGGCATTCTCAATCAGCGGTTGCAACATCAATGCGGCAATTTGTGTCGAAGCAATATCCTCTTCCGTAATGCCCGCCATGTCCCACTCAACTTGCAGGCGTTCGCCCAGCCTGATTGTTTCCAATGACAGATACTGCTTGCAGAGGCGAATTTCCTCTTCCAGAGTTGTCATGTTGCGTGCGTCCCGCATCGATACGCGAAACAGCTCGGCCAAATCTTCCAGTGCCGTTTCCGCCCTGAGCGGCTCTTTGCGTATCAGCGACAATACCGCATTGAGGCTATTAAACAAGAAATGGGGACGGATGCGCGCCTGCAAGGCTTGCAAACGCGCCTCGGCCAAGGCTGGCGAAAAGGCGCGAGCACGCAGCTCGAAATAATGTTGCAGCACCACACCAAATAAAACGGCCAGCAACACACTTTCATAGAACGATAAATAGGAAAAACCAAGCCTGAACCAGTCATATCCCGACAGGAAATGGTAAACAATGCCAGTCAGCATCGCCGGCATCACGATGCAAAGCGCACGCTGCGACCAGCGCGACATCGAATTGATCAAACCGGATTTTTGCAACCAGCGGCGCAAGCAGCACAATACAAAAATAGATGCCAGAACCGACCACTCGATCAGCAGCGACGCTTCAACAAAATTCAGCAGCCCTGCAATCCAGCTGTTGGCATGTACCATGGAAACAGGAAGAATGGCGGCATTCACCGCAAACATGATCCTAAAGATCACGCCGGTATTGCAATAATCAGGAATGACAATGTCAATCGGCTGCTTTTTTCCGGTGGCAGATGGCGGCATCGCGTCTCTCATATGCATGGATTGAACAGAATCGGGTAATACTGCCTGTGCTTGTTTTATAATCACGTAATTCAGATGAAACACATTATGACAGCACAAACACCCAATAAAGGCGAAACCTGGTCCGGACGTTTCTCCGAGCCCGTCAGTCTACTAGTCAAGCGCTACACCGCTTCGGTTAATTTTGACCAGCGTTTGGCGCCGTTCGACATTGAAGGATCGCTGGCGCACGCAGAGATGTTACATGCACAAAACATCATCAATGCGAATGATTATGCCGATATCCTGCGCGGCATGGCGCAAATTCGCACTGAGATTGCATCAGGACAATTTGAATGGCTGCTCGACCTCGAAGATGTACATATGAATATCGAGAAGCGCCTGACAGATATCGTTGGCGATCCCGGCAAACGCCTGCACACCGGCCGCTCGCGCAACGATCAGGTTGCGACTGATATTCGCCTGTATTTGCGGGCGGCCATCGATGATATCGCTGGATTGCTGAATAACTTGCGACTGGCATTAGTCAATCTGGCCGAACAGCACACCGATACCATTCTGCCCGGCTTCACCCACATGCAAGTGGCGCAACCGGTCACGTTTGGCCATCACCTGCTGGCGTATGTCGAGATGTTTGGCCGGGATGCGGAGCGTATGGCCGACTGCCGCAAACGCGTCAACCGCCTGCCGCTGGGCGCCGCCGCTTTGGCTGGAACCACCTTCCCGATCGACCGCGAACGCGTAGCAAAAACGCTGAGCTTCGACGATGTCTGCCACAACTCGCTCGACGCAGTCTCGGACCGCGACTTTGCGATTGAATTTTGTGCCGCTTCGGCTTTGGTCATGACGCATATTTCGCGCCTGTCGGAAGAACTGATTATCTGGATGAGTCCACGGATTGGTTTCATCGATATCGCTGACCGCTTCTGCACCGGATCGTCGATCATGCCGCAAAAGAAGAACCCTGATGTGCCAGAACTGGCGCGCGGCAAGACTGGCCGCGTCAATGGCCACTTGGTTGGATTGCTGACCCTGATGAAGGGACAACCGCTGGCCTACAACAAGGACAATCAGGAAGACAAAGAACCTTTGTTCGACACTGTCGATACCGTGGTTGATACTCTGCGTATTTTTGCTGATATGGCGGGCGGCATCACGGTCAAGCCTGAAGCGATGCGCGCTGCTACGCTGCAAGGTTATGCCACCGCGACTGATCTGGCCGATTACCTGGTCAAGAAAGGTCTGCCCTTCCGCGACGCGCATGAAGCGGTTGCGCTGGCGGTGCGCGCCTGCGTCGAACGCGGCTGCGACCTGTCTGACCTATCGCTGGATGCATTGCGTCAGTTTTCTCCCTTGATCGAGTCGGATATATTCCAGGTACTGACACTTGAAGGCTCCGTCGCTGCTCGCAACCATGTCGGCGGCACGGCACCAACGCAGGTAAAAGCGGCGATTGCTCGCATTCGCGGAATAATCAGCGGTGTTCAATAGCAAGTATTCTTCATGCTGGCTGATTTCACCCAGATAATGGATAATTCCAGACTGTTGTCGAACGAGTCGCGTTAACGCTGCCATAATTTCAACCCAGGAGTGTCATTTGTTTTCTATCATTCAAGCCGCTGGCTGGCCAATCTGGTTTTTGCTAATTGCCTCTGTCATTGCCTTGGCACTCATCATCGAACGGGTCATGTATCTGCGGCGCGATCGCATCCTTCCGCCTACACTGCTCACTGAAGTCGTACAGGTTTACCACAGTGAACAAATCAGCGAGGAAATTATCGACAAGCTGGCACAAAATTCACCACTAGGCTGCGTACTTGCCGCAGGCTTGCGCCATGTGGATGCGCCACGCGAAGTGATGAAAGAATCAATCGAAGAAGCCGGGCGTGGTGTGGCGCACCAATTAGAGCGGTTCCTGACCACAATTGGCACCATCGCCACCCTGGCGCCATTGATGGGGCTATTTGGCACGGTGGTCGGCATGATTGAAATTTTTGGCGCACAAAATACCGCCGGCTCCAACCCAGTCCAACTTGCGCACGGCATTTCTGTGGCACTCTACAACACTGGCTTCGGCTTGCTGATTGCCATGCCTGCGCTGGTTTTCTATCGTCATTTCCGCGCACTGGTCGATAGCTTCATCATCGACATGGAGCAGCAGGCGGTGAAATTTGTCGATATTGTGCACGGCAATCGCAAATCCTGAGCGAAAAGTGACGCTGCCATGAATTTTCGCAAAGGCAAGGGTCGCGAAGACCCGGAAATCAACCTGATCCCCTTCATCGATGTGCTGCTGGTGATCCTGATTTTTCTAATGGTGACGACTAGCTACAGTAAGTTTTCGGAGTTGCAGATTACGCTGCCGACCGCCGATGCAGAAAAAATGGCGGAACACCCGGCTGAAATCAATGTTGCAGTGAATTCGCGCGGCGAATATGCGGTCAACAATGTCCGCGTGAGTTATCACGACCCAGCCGCACTGGCCGCCGATATGCGCAACGCTATTTCTGGCACAGAAAAAAATCCTATCGTCATTATTTCAGCAGATGGCGATGCGCCACATCAACGAGTAGTCAATGTGCTTGAAGCCGCGCGCTTGGCAGGTCTGGAGCGACTGACCTTCGCTACGCAAACCCGGGCAAATAAATAAGCGTTTGGCTGCTTGCAGCTTGAGCCTGCGCTGCGGGCAGGCATGCATGGCCAATACACCGTAGCTGTGTCCACCACAACGGGACAATTACTTGTCTAATTCACGACACTCACTTGAATCTACATTGACCCGCGCCTGGATGCAACGCGGTGCACTGGCGTTGGCATTGTGGCCGCTATCGATAGTATTTCGCGCATTGGTCGCGTTGCGCCGCAGCCTTTACAGACTTGGACTACTGAAATCAACCCGCCTGCCGGTGCCAGTCATCATCGTTGGCAACATCTTTGTCGGCGGCACCGGCAAAACGCCGCTGGTAATCTGGTTGGTGGAAGCACTGCGCAACACAGGTTATACCCCCGGCGTCATTTCCCGCGGTTATGGCGCAAACCAGCGCTTACCTCAAACCGTAAACGCCCATTCATTGCCACAACAGGTTGGCGATGAACCGCTGCTAATCGCACAGCGTACACAATGTCCAATCATGGTCGGTCGCGATCGGAGCGCCACCGGACAGGCATTGCTGGACCAGTATCCGAATGTGGACATCATCATCTCTGATGATGGTTTGCAACATTATGCGCTGGCACGAGATGTTGAAATCGTGCTGTTTGACGAGAGGGGAAGCGGAAATGGCTGGATGCTACCGGCTGGCCCCCTGCGCGAACCCGCGTCACGGCGACGCGATTTCACGGTCACGAATATCTCCCAATCGTCTACACCTCCCAATTTGTTGTCAATTGGCAACATCATAGAGATGCGACTCGATGGCGATCACGCAGAATGTCTGGCCGACCGCTCGCAGCAACTTCTCCTGAGCGCACTACCAGCTTTGGCCCAACAAGAATTAAACCGTCCAGCGCGGATTATTGCCGCTGCCGGCATTGGTAACCCTGGACGGTTTTTTGCCATGCTGCGCCAAGCTGGGTTAAAGTTTCAAGAAATGCCACTCCCCGACCATTTTGATTTCGCTTCAAACCCTTTTGGCAACAAGGAGGCTGATTACATCCTTATTACCGAGAAAGATGCAGTAAAATGTGCGCGGCTCGAATCGCCTGAAAATTTGAGGCGGCTTTGGGTCGTTCCTGTTTCAGCGCGTATTGATGCTGCGCTGACAGAACAAATTATGGAGAAGCTTAGTGGAAGCCGGACTGCTTGATATCCTGGTATGCCCCCTGTGCAAGGGTCCTCTGGTGCATGACAAGATCGCACAAGAGTTAATTTGCCGTCCAGATAAACTCGCATTCCCTATTCGCGACGGCATCCCTATCATGTGGGCTGATCAAGCGCGTTTGCTGGATGCAGAACCCAAACCAGAAGCCACTGCGGATTGATTGTTTCCATAGTGTGTTTCTGCTAAATATAGCCCAATAATTATTAGATGTCTTTCATTGTCATTATTCCTGCACGACTTGCGTCGACCCGCCTGCCCGCCAAGCCACTAGCCGATTTGGGCGGTAAGCCGATGGTTGTGCGTGTCGCCGAACGTGCGATGTTATCGGGTGCGCGCGACGTCATTGTGGCAACTGACCATAGCGATATTCTGGAAGCCTGCAAAAAACATCATGTCGCTGTCTGCATGACGCGCTCCGACCATCCGTCAGGCACGGACCGCATAGCAGAAGTTGCTGCTGCGATGAATTTGCCCGATGACATGGTGGTCGTAAATGTCCAGGGCGATGAGCCATTGATTGACCCGGAACTGATCGCTGCCACGGCTGCGGAAATTTCTGACACCGTGCCCATGGCCACGGCGGCGCATCCGATTGCCCAGATTGCAGAATTGTTTGACCCGAATGTCGTCAAGGTAGTGCTTAACCAAGCTGGGCGTGCGCTGTATTTTTCGCGCGCTGCAATCCCATGGAGTCGTGACGGTTTTGCGCAATCCAAGGATGTATTCCCCGCAGCCTATATGCCCTTACGCCATATCGGCTTATATGCTTATCGTAACGCGTTCCTGCAAGCCTATCCGTCGCTCGCGCCATCGCCGCTGGAACGGATCGAGGCTTTGGAGCAATTGCGGGTGTTGTGGCATGGCTACCCGATTGCAGTGCATGTCACCAAAATGGCACCAGCTGGTGGGGTTGATACCTCAGATGATCTGGCTCGAGTGCAACAGCATTTTGCGCAGGCTCCTGCAATATAAAATTATGAAACACTCATTTTATTTAATTTACCATCCATTTTAGGAAACAACATGCGCCTCATCCTGCTAGGAGCGCCTGGTGCCGGCAAAGGCACGCAAGCAAATTTCATCAAAGAAAAATATAACATCCCGCAAATTTCAACTGGAGATATGTTGCGTGCAGCCGTCAAAGCGGGCACACAACTTGGCATCGAGGCCAAGAAAGTAATGGATGCTGGCGGTTTGGTATCAGATGATTTGATCATTAATTTGGTTAAAGATCGCCTGAAAGAACCGGATTGTGCCAAAGGCTATCTGTTCGACGGATTTCCGCGTACCATTCCGCAGGCTGAAGCATTGAAGGAAGCCGGCGTCAGCATTGACCATGTGCTGGAAATCCACGTGCCAGATGAAACTATCGTCACACGCATGGCTGGTCGTCGTGTGCATCCCGCTTCTGGACGTACTTATCACATTCAGTTCAATCCGCCAAAAGTTGCTGGCAAAGATGATGTAACCGGAGAAGACCTGATTCTGCGCGACGATGATCGCGAGGAAACGGTAAAAAAACGGCTCGATGTTTATCACGAACAGACTGAAGTTCTGATCGACTATTACAGTAAGTGGGCTCAATCTGGACAGCCGGGAGCGCCACGATATAGCAAGATAGCTGGCGTTGGCGCAGTCGAAGAAATTCGCGACAACACATTAGCTGCTTTGAAAAAATAAAGAATTCCGCAATGCATATGACGGCAGTAGCAATTATTTTGCCACTGCCGTCTTTGAATAACCCTGATATTTTTATTTAATCGTAATAAAAAGGAGTAAACATGACAGCAGGTTTGTGGTTAACCGTAGCTTGCGGCTTGATTGCCGTAATTTACGGCATTGTGACGCGTAGTTGGATTCTGCGGCAGGATGCTGGCAATGCGCGGATGCAAGAAATTGCATTGGCCATTCAGCAGGGCGCATCCGCCTATCTGGCGCGACAATATCGCACCATCGGCATCGTCGGCGTGGTGCTGACCATCGTCATTGGCATTCTCCTGGGAATCCCAACTGCCATCGGCTTCATCATCGGTGCTGTATTGTCAGGTGCTTGCGGCTTTATCGGCATGAATGTATCGGTACGCGCGAACGTGCGTACTGCACAAGCTGCCACCAAGGGCATGAACGAAGCGCTTAACGTTGCATTCAAGGGCGGTGCTATTACCGGCATGCTGGTTGCAGGACTTGGTCTTCTCGGCGTTGTCCTATTCTATTGGGCGCTGGTTGCCATGGCCCCTGCTGGCACCTCACTGTCGCAACACGACATCATCAAGCCTTTGATTGGCTTGGCATTCGGCGCATCGCTGATTTCCATCTTCGCCCGTCTCGGCGGCGGTATCTTCACCAAAGGTGCTGACGTCGGTGCTGACTTGGTAGGCAAGGTTGAAGCCGGTATTCCTGAAGATGACCCACGCAACCCAGCAGTCATTGCCGACAACGTCGGCGACAATGTTGGCGACTGTGCAGGCATGGCAGCTGACTTGTTTGAAACCTATGTTGTGACACTGATCGCAACCATGTTGCTCGGCGCACTGTTGATCACCAACGCCACCACTGAAGCAATTGTCTATCCGCTGCTTCTGGGTGCAGTTTCCATCATCGCTTCGATCATTGGTTGCTCCATGGTCAAAGCCAAGCCAGGAAAAAAGATCATGTCAGCGCTTTACACCGGCCTGTGGTGGGCTGCTGGCCTGTCGCTTGTCGGCTTTGCTATCGTAACCTGGCTGGTCATGCCTGTAGACATGCGCTGGTCAATGATCGGTTCAACCGTCGTCGGTATCGTTCTGACAGGCTTGATGGTGTACATCACCGAGTATTACACTGGTACTGAATTCAAACCAGTTCAGCATATCGCTGAAGCCTCAACTACCGGTCACGGCACCAACATCATCGCCGGTCTTGGCATTTCGATGAAATCGACTGCTTACCCTGTCTTGGCTGTCTGTGCAGCCATTCTGGTTTCCTACAAACTGGCTGGTCTGTATGGTATTGCCATTGCCGCCACATCGATGCTGTCGATGGCCGGTATCGTCGTTGCGCTCGATGCGTATGGCCCGATTACCGACAATGCTGGCGGTATCGCCGAAATGTCTGGCATGCCAGAATCAGTTCGCGCGATCACCGATCCACTGGATGCAGTCGGCAACACCACCAAAGCCGTAACCAAAGGTTATGCCATTGGTTCTGCCGGCTTGGCTGCTTTGGTTCTGTTTGCCGATTACACCCATGCACTTGAGTCGGTTGGCCAAAGCACCTCATTTGACCTGTCCGATCCAAAAGTGATCGTTGGCCTCTTCATCGGCGGCTTGATTCCTTACCTGTTCGGTGCAATGGCTATGGAAGCCGTGGGACGTGCTGCTGGTGCAGTAGTGGTTGAAGTTCGCCGCCAGTTCCGCGACATCCCAGGCATTATGGATGGCACGGGCAAACCGGAATACGACAAAGCTGTCGACATGCTGACCACAGCTGCAATTAAGGAAATGATTATTCCGTCATTGCTGCCCGTTGTTGTACCTATCATTGTCGGCATGACGCTTGGTGCTGCTGCACTAGGCGGCTTGCTGATGGGCACAATCGTCACCGGCCTGTTCGTTGCGATTTCAATGACCACCGGTGGTGGCGCATGGGACAATGCGAAGAAATACATTGAGGATGGCTTTTTTGGTGGCAAAGGTTCTGAAGCCCACAAAGCTGCTGTAACTGGCGACACAGTCGGTGACCCATACAAGGACACCGCTGGCCCTGCAATTAACCCACTGATCAAGATCATCAACATCGTTGCACTCTTGATCGTACCATTGCTGCCATCTACCGGCCTGAATGCCAACAATGCACACTCTTCGTCAGCGCCTGTAGCAAAAACGGTTATCATGCCGGCAGCATCAGCGCCGTCGATACCAGCTGCACTCGCAAGCAAGCAAGCAAGCTCACCAACTGCAGCCTCTGCAAAAGACGCCGCATCAAAGTAAGCAACCTGTTTCACTTGTTAAAAAAGGCAGCTTCGGCTGCCTTTTTTCATTCTGCAACTGCGCAACACAGAGTCGTCGCGCAGAAATTTATATTGATGAACGGTCACGCTGATAAAATCAGTTCGCCGTCACATGGTGCGCATCAGATCTTATGCGCACCTTTTTTGAATTAACAAAATTGAATCGCAGTAATAAATCATGCAAATCAAGTTCGATGTCGCAATTATTGGTGCAGGTGCCGCCGGAATGATGTGCGCCTCTATTGCCGCACAGCGTGGGAAAAAAGTCGTGCTAATCGACCACGCGACCAAATTGGCAGAAAAGATCCGCATTTCCGGCGGAGGACGCTGTAATTTCACCAATCTTGATGCAGGTCCCAAAAATTACCTTTCGCAAAACCCGCACTTTTGCAAAAGCGCCTTGTCGCGCTTTACACCTCAGAACTTTCTGGCATTAATGAAGCGCTACCATATTGGTTTTAATGAAAAACACAAAGGTCAGCTTTTTTGCAATAACTCGGCGGAAGACATCATTCGCATGCTCAAAGCAGAATGCGATATCGGCAAGGTAAGCTGGCGCATGCCATGCAAGGTAAACGCCGTCAGTAAATCTACTGGCGAAAAGGCTGATTTTTTTCGTATAGAGACCGATGGCGGTGAAATTCTTACCGATAAACTGGTGGTTGCCACCGGTGGACTGTCCATTCCTGCGATCGGTGCCACTGATTTTTCATTTCGAATCGCCAAGCAATTCGGATTAAAAGTGATCGAACCGCTTCCTGCACTTGTGCCCTTGACCTTCGACCATGCTGCATGGCAGGTATTTGTGCCACTTGCTGGAATCGCTCTTGAAGTTGAAATCGAAACCGGGAAAAAAGCTGCACATGCACATTTTCGTGAAGATCTGCTATTTACACACCGAGGCCTGTCTGGCCCAGCCGTATTGCAGATTTCTGGCTTTTGGCAAAGCGGCACCCCCCTCATTATTAATTTATTACCATCAATAGACGTTGCTGAAACACTGATCCAAGCTAAATCAGGCGCAAAGAAAAATCTAAGCAGCATCCTTTCGCAATGGCTACCGGCGCGCTTGGCTGGAATCTGGCTTGCGAATAACGGCATCAGCCAGGACGCACGCATCGCCGACCTGCCGGACAAACAGCTGCGCGCATTGGGCACCTCTCTGAATCGCTGGGAAATTACGCCGAACGGAACGGAAGGCTACCGCAAAGCGGAGGTCACGCGCGGAGGCGTAGATACACGGGAGTTATCGCAGCAAACCATGATGGCCAACAAAGTTCCTGGCTTGCATTTCATTGGCGAAGCCGTTGACGTGACTGGCTGGTTGGGAGGATATAATTTCCAGTGGGCATGGTCTTCTGGTGTAGCGGCTGGCTTGTCGCTTTGACCATATGTAGCAGCGTTTTATGCGTGCAGTAAATCTAATTTGCATGAATTTCCATCAATGCTTCCATTGATTCAAAAAAACTGCTAAAATCTCCTTCTTTCCAAAATCACGGTTTGAATTTTTACATGACCACTATTCGCCTTAAAGAAAATGAGCCGTTCGAAGTTGCTATGCGCCGCTTCAAGCGCACGATTGAAAAAACCGGTCTGCTGACTGAGTTGCGCGCACGCGAATTTTACGAAAAGCCGACTGCTGAGCGCAAGCGCAAGCTGGCCGCTGCCGTAAAGCGCCACTACAAGCGCATTCGCAGCCAGCAATTGCCTAAAAAAATGTACTAATTTCTCGCCGCGCAAAGTTGTGCGGCTTGACTGCAAACCCGCTCCGGTCAGCCCGTAGCGGGTTTTTGGCATTTATTGATTTACTCAGGGGAAAACATGGGACTGAAAGAGCAGATTACCGAAGACATGAAAACCGCAATGCGCGCCAAAGATGCGCAAAAACTCGGCACCATCCGCCTGCTAACTGCGGCCATTAAGCAAAAGGAAGTCGATGATCGGGTCGAACTGACCGACACGCATGTGGTCGCCATCATCGAAAAGATGATCAAGCAGCGCAAGGATTCCATCACACAATTTGAAGCTGGCGGCAGACAGGATCTGGCCGACATTGAGCAGTCGGAACTTGTTGTTTTATCCGCCTATATGCCAGCAGCGCTTTCTACAGAAGAAGTCCAAGCAGAAGTCGCAACTGCCATTGTGGGCGCGAGTGGTCCGCAAGACATGGGTAAAGTAATGGGCGTACTAAAGCAAAAGCTATCAGGCCGCGCTGATATGACGATCGTCTCAGCCCTGGTGAAAGCTGCACTGACAAAAAACTGATTTTACGTTGACGTAAATATGTAATGCTACGATTTCAGATTGAAAACTAACTATTCACCTTCGTGATTCCGCAAACATTCATCCAGGATCTTCTCAATCGCGTTGATATTGTCGACGTGGTGGGTGCTTATGTGCCACTCAAAAAAGGCGGCGCTAACCTGATGGGACTGTGCCCATTTCATGGCGAAAAATCCCCCAGCTTCACCGTCAGCCCAGCCAAGCAGTTTTATCATTGTTTTGGCTGCGGCAAGAACGGCACGGCAATTGGTTTTTTGATGGAGTATTCCGGCATTGGTTTTGTCGAGGCGATTCAAACTCTAGCGCAAAATGTCGGCATGACAGTGCCCGATGACGACCATGCGCTACCACCAGCACAACGCGCCGAGCAGCAGGCTAAGAGCATGGCCTTGTCAGATGTCATGACACACGCAAGCCAACACTATCGCAACCAATTGCGCAGTTCTCAGGCAGCCATTTCATATCTGAAAAATAGAGGTATGAGCGGCGAAATTGCCGCAAAATTCGGTCTCGGATATGCGCCAGATGGCTGGGATGGGCTGCGAACCATCTTTCCGGACTACGATGCACCTGTGCTGGTAGAGGCTGGCTTGATTGTTGATCGCAGCGAAGAGGGTGAGCAACACAGCAAACGCTACGACCGTTTTCGCGACCGTATCATTTTTCCTATCCGCAATACAAAGGGACAAACCATCGGCTTTGGCGGGCGCGTCTTGGAAAAAGGCGAGCCGAAATATCTGAACTCCCCTGAAACCCCGCTGTTTCATAAGGGCAGTGAGCTATACGGCTTGTTTGAGGCGCGTCAAGCGATCCGGGAAGCTGGTTATGTTCTGGTCACAGAAGGCTATATGGACGTAGTGGCACTAGCACAGCTTGGCTTTCCACAAGCAGTAGCAACGCTAGGGACTGCCTGCACGACAGTCCATGTGCAAAAGCTCTTGCGCCAAACTGACCGTGTTATTTTCAGTTTTGATGGTGACACAGCCGGACGCCGCGCTGCGCGGCGTGCCCTCGATGCCTGCTTGCCGTATGCCGCTGACAACAAGACCATCAAGTTTCTCTTTTTACCATCTGAGCACGACCCTGACAGCTATGTTCGCGAATTCGGCACTGATGCTTTTGAACGAATGGTGCAGGATGCGATGCCGCTATCGCAATTTCTCGTACAGGAAGTTGTTGGCAAAAATGATTTGAGCACCGCGGAAGGACGCGCACGCATGCAATTTGATGCGAAGCCCTTACTCCAAGCCATGCCAACGTCTGCACTGCGCCTGCAAATTGTTCGCGCATTGGCGCAATTGGCTCAAACAACGCCGTCAGAGCTGGAAACATTGCTTGAGCTTTCCAAACCAGCGGCGCGAACGCGACAAGCCCCGCCACGCACCAAGCGGCAACAACCCGTTGGGCTTGAACGCCAAATATTGCGTCTGCTCCTAGCGCACCCCGCTTTGTCACTGGAGCTGAATCAAGACGCGATTGACGCTATTGCGAATGGCGCACCGGATCGGGCTGAGATGTTGATGCAATTACTAGAACCTGCTCAGGCGATGGGGCCACAAGCCAATTTTGCGGCACTATCCGAACAATTACGTGCCGCAGGGCCAGAATTTGACTCCCTCATCGCTGAAATTGCAACGGATGGCGACACTAATCAGGAACTTGCTAGATTGGAACTGGCCGGCGCTGTGCGTAAAATCAGGGTGGCTGCCATAGACGATGAACTCAAGCGCCTATCTTTCTCCGGCTTGAAGCTGGATGAAGAAAAAGTCTATTATCGCGAGTTGGAACTCCTCAAAAAACAAATTCAGCAGCAAACAGCAGATGAAATTGTGCGGCAAAAACAATAGGGTGCCTACCTTTTCATAAGAAAATTGCCTATTATGTTATAATTGTGGGTTTCTATCCATAGACTTGGTGTGTCAGATCGTGCAAAGCGTTTTACGTATGCTCGGTCAAAATTTTCAGGTGTTTTCGTCCAAGATCATCATGTTTCACCAAACATGGTTTGCCCTTGGGAATTTCATACACAACTCGAGTAATCAGGCGACAGACGACACATGGCGAATGCAATGAAAAAACCGGCGAAAAATCAGGCGCTTTCCGCAAAGACCAATAAATCAGCCTCCACCAAACCTGCATCCCCAAAGACAGCGGCCACAAGTGCGCCTAAAGGGAAGGCCGTTTCTGCACCTGCAAAAGCAGACGCACGCGCAACCCAAAAAGTAGCGCCAAAACCGCCAGCAAAAGCAGCGAGCACACCTGTGGTGAAACCTGACGTTAAAAAACAAAATAGCCAGCCAGCAGTCAAACCGACTACTGTAAAAGCGCCGACAACGAACAAAGCGACTGCCCAAAAAGCAGTAGCACAGATTACGGATAAACCTATCAAAACCGCAGACAAATCCCGGGAAACATTAGTTAAGCCCGAAATCAAATCGACTACAGCTCCAGCTGTTGTACAAACAACAGACGCTGCAACATTAGCTGCCATTGATACTTCAGGCTATCTGCTTCCCTCAGTCAAGGTACCAGGCCGTCGCGGTCGCAAGCCCAAGGAATTTCAGCCAGAAAATGATGAAGTTGCCGCACTGAATGCGGTTGAACGTGCTGAAATCAAAGCTGCGGACAAAGCACGTGCAAAAGACCGCAAAGCTAAAGAAAAAGCTTTGCTAAAGGATGCTTTTTCGACTGACTCAGAAGCGACTGAAGAAGAACTTGAACGCCGCCGCCAGAAGCTGAAGACATTGATCAAGCTGGGCAAGGAACGTAGCTTCCTGACCTATGCCGAAATCAATGACCATCTTCCTGAAAACATCGTCGAACCAGAAGCCATCGAAGGCATCATCGGCACGTTCAATGACATGGGGATTGCCGTCTACGAGCACGCACCCGATGCTGAATCCTTGTTGCTCACCGATGATGTCGCAACCGTTACCAGCGACGAAGAAGTTGAAGCTGCTGCAGAGGCCGCTTTATCAACCGTTGATACCGATTTTGGTCGCACGACTGACCCAGTTCGTATGTACATGCGCGAGATGGGCTCCGTTGAACTCCTAACGCGTGAAGGCGAAATTGAAATCGCCAAGCGAATTGAAGATGGCCTGATGAACATGATTCAGGCGATTTCCGCATGCCCAACGACCATTGCAGAAATTATTGGCTCAGCTGAAAAAATTGCAGCCGGTGAAATGAAGATTGATGAAATTGTTGATGGTCTGGTCGACACCAGCACGCCTGAAGTGCAAGCTGTTGCCCCAGCCGCCGCCAAGGATGATGACGACGAAGACGAAGACGAAGATGAAGACGAAGAAGTTGAAGATGATGAGGGTAGCGCAGGTGGTGCAGCGGCTGGATTCTCCGCAGAGCAACTGGAACGCCTGAAAAATACGTCTCTCGAAAAGTTCGCCTCGATTGCAGCCCAATTCGACAAGATGCGCCGTGCTTTTGAGAAAGAAGGCTACAACTCAAAGGCCTATATCAAGGCACAGGAAACCATTTCGCATGAGCTACTTGGCTTCCGCTTCACCGCAAAATATATTGAGAAACTGTGTGACACACTTCGCGGCCAAGTGGACGAAGTGCGTAATGTCGAAAAACAGATTCTAGACGTAGCCGTCAATCGCTGCGGTATTCCGCGCGCCCACTTCATCAAGGTCTTCCCAGGCAATGAAACCAACTTGGAATGGGTCGATGAAGAAGTCAAGTCAGGACACGCGTACAGCGCAATTCTGAACCGCAACGTGCCGATGGTTAAAGAGTTACAGCAGAAGCTGATCGACCTGCAAACACGTGTTGTACTTCCGCTGCCAGACCTGCGCACTATCAATCGCAAAATGGCTGCTGGCGAAAAACGTGCCCGTCAGGCGAAACGCGAAATGACTGAAGCCAACTTGCGCCTTGTTATTTCGATTGCCAAAAAATATACCAATCGCGGCTTGCAATTCCTCGATCTGATTCAGGAGGGCAATATCGGCCTGATGAAAGCAGTCGACAAGTTTGAATATCGCCGCGGCTACAAGTTCTCGACGTACGCAACCTGGTGGATTCGCCAGGCGATTACACGCTCAATTGCCGATCAGGCTCGCACCATTCGTATTCCTGTTCACATGATCGAAACGATCAACAAGATGAATCGCATTTCACGTCAGATATTGCAGGAAACCGGGTCCGAACCTGATCCTGCAACGCTAGCTGAAAAGATGGAAATGCCGGAAGACAAGATCCGCAAGATCATGAAGATCGCGAAAGAGCCAATTTCGATGGAAACGCCGATTGGTGACGACGACGACTCTCATCTGGGTGATTTCATCGAGGATAACAATACACTTGCACCGTCCGACGCAGCACTGCACGCATCAATGCGCAATGTCGTCAAGGATGTACTCGATTCACTCACACCACGCGAAGCCAAGGTACTGCGCATGCGCTTCGGGGTTGAAATGTCTACCGACCACACGCTGGAAGAAGTTGGCAAACAATTTGACGTAACTCGTGAACGCATCCGCCAGATCGAAGCAAAAGCACTGCGTAAGTTGCGCCACCCATCACGCTCAGATAAGCTGAAGAGTTTCCTCGAAAGCAACTGATCAGAGTAAAAAAGGGCCTCTAGCTCATGCCTGGTTAGAGCAGCGGACTCATAATCCGTTGGTGCCGAGTTCGACTCTCGGGGGGCCCACCAGTAAAATCAAGGGGTTACGTGAAAACGTAACCCCTTCTTCTTTTGTAAATGTATCTGTGTAGGCGCTATGTAGGCAAATTTATGTTCCAATCGCCAATTTTTTGCAAATTAGTTGCTGATGCCACTCAGCATCAGCAACTTGGCAATACTCACTTAACCGTCACCCTCACATCCTCCCTCGCCTTTCCGCGATACTGTTCCAAATCGACGCCCTGCAACGCATGTACGCGCTTGTAATCGACGTTACCTGTACGCCAGAACCGCGTAACCGACACGCCACAGCCTGATTCACTCGGGTGCGTTGCCAGCTTCACCAGCTTTGATTTAGCCTCATCCAGCTGTGCATCCATCAGGTCAATGTCGCGCTTGAGCTTGGCATAGGCTTCCGCTGCCTGCCGCCATGCAGGATCGGACCGGATGACTGTGTCCTTGTCTGTCAGTGGTGGTGGCGTATCGTTCTTCATATGCTGCATGAACCGATCCCAAGCTTCGTATATCTGATTCCATGTGTCCGGTTCTGTGGGCACATCCAGCAGAATGCCTTCCGTACCATCGTGCACATACAGATGCGCCTGTTCTGCACCAGAAACCATCAGCTGGTGCTGCACCTGCCAGCGGTAGTGATCCGGCACCTCACCCGCTTCGGCAGCCTGCCATAGCTCCGAGCCTTTACCTTTGTACGGACATTTGACCTCCAAGATCAGCTGCCGGTCGAGCGTCATGCCATCGAGGCTGGCGGAATAGTCTCCATCCACCAGCACCAGTGGTTGCATCACATGGCCGGTAAGCTGTTCATACGCGGCACGTGCTACCGGTTCCATCGCAGTACCGTGCGCCATGGGTGCGGTGGTCTGCTGTTGAGTCCTGCCCGTTCTCAGTTGCCAAAGCTGATAGGGGGTAACCCAAGGAGACTGCCCTAGTACAGCAGCCGTCTCGCTGGCGTTACGGTATTGGGCACGGTGTGCGTGCCATTCAGGGCTACCCTGAACAAGTTTGACGATGCTAGTCATATCAGGCCGCCTTTCTGCGATAGGACTCAATCGATTTAATGACGCGGTTGACTTCCGCCTTAGGGATGGATTCCAGCGAGAAGAAGCCAAAATGGTCCAGTAGCGCATCGGTATCAATCCCAGCCTTCTGTATCAAGCTGGTCAGAAACTTATGCTGTGCTGGTGTCAGCAACTCTTCATTGGCAGGGGTATGTCCTTCCGGTTTGGCAAACGGCGTTACCTTGCCAGACGGCTTCGATGCTGGCGCAATAACTTGCTTGGGCGCATCACCCTGCCCGTCTGCATTCGGCAAGTCTTCACCGGCATAGATGTACAAGCCCAGGCCATGCAGTGCAATCGCCTTAACCAGAGAACGCTGGATCGAGGTATTGATGTCGAAGCTGTTGGGTTCGAACAAGGGTCGGTTCTTGCCATCCAGTACCGGATGTACCTGGCTGAGTGTGACACCCTGCACGGTGACGGCGACTTCGACGAAATAGCCGCATTCGGTCTTGAGGAATGGTAGACCGTCAAAGCGACGTACCTCCCAGTAGGCGGTCGGATCGGTCAGGCGCAGTTGCGCCACGGCGAACGGCCAGGATAGATAACTGAACTGGCCTTTCTGTTCTATATGTTCATTGACGTTGATGCTGTTGAGATTGGCGAAATAGTTTTCCATGATGTGCTCCATAAGTTAGGTGGATGAGACAAGAAAAACAAAACGCCAGGCCAGTTGGGTGCTGACATGGCGTCGGTGATGCAATGAAATGGATGTTGGTGCAGTCAGGCCGCGACGGCCTCCATCACTGGAATGGGTGCAAAGCCAGCGACACGCAACACAAAGTCGGAAGCGGCTTGTGCCTTACCGGCTGCGATGAAGATCAGCCGCTTGTCGCGCCTGAGTGCATCGAGCCAGCTATTGATGTAACTGGCGTGTTCCAGCTGACCCGGCAGGCCACAGTGAGCACAGAGGAAAGCCGCACCCATCTCGGCCACCAGCTCTTCGAAAGCATAGGCATCCATGCCGTGCTGCCTACCGAGTGGTCGGCAACAACGGTCGGGGTGACCAGTCCAGTGCGTGAGTTCATGCAGTGCGGTGCCATAAAACGCAGCGGCATGGAGGAAGTTGCCAGCAGGTGGCAGTTGTATCCAATCCTGAGCTGGCGCATAGAACGCACGGTTCCCACCGTGACGGATGACAGCACCAGAACCAAGCAGAATGTCTTCTGCCCGTTCGCATGGCGACCAGTGCTGGATGCGTGGACGCTTTTGATATTGCTCCGGCAAGCCGTCAATCTGGGCGACGTTAAACACAGTGAAGCTGCGCATCAGGGGTCTGACCCTGCCCGGCTTGTCAGGTTCCGGATCAGCGTCGTCAATCTCCTTCCATTTGAAGAAGACGATTGGCGTGCCGGTTTCACCTTTCTTCACGCGTGCGCCGAGTTCGGCTGCCTGCTTGAAGGTCAACCAGCGGTGGTCGTGATAGCCCTGGGCGAATGCCTGCGTGTGCAGCAGCAGGATATTGATACCGCGATAGGGTTTGTCGCTGGCAAGGTTGCGAGGTATGCCGTCGTCGCCGTCTTGCTGCCATGGTGGCAGCCACGGAGGCACGCCTGTCTCAAGCGCGGCGATGATGCGTTCGGTGACACTGGTATAGAGATCATTCATGATTAGCTCCTGAAATGAAAAAGCCCCGACAAGAAGACCTGTCAGGGCGACAAATGAGGGAATTGGATGGGTACTAGCTAACGCAAAACACGCAGGCAAAAGCGCAGCAAGATCCGCACGGTATGGCTGCCAAGCTCAGCGGTGCCAGCGGCCATGAAGATGTGAGACAGTGGCTTCTCCGGTCGTCTTACACGTCGAGCCGGATTCTTCCAGGGTAGTAGCTGTCGCCATCGATGTAGCCAACCAGCCTTTTTAGGCCGGATGTTCCCATGCTCATCAACAATCCAGCGACGGTCGCTGCCATCACTCCGGAGAATGTCCCGAAGTGAATGATCAGCACGATCACCGTCACTAGGATGTCGATCGCTAGGTCGTGATGCAGCGCTCGTAGCATCATCCGTCTCGGCAGTTTGACCAGGAGCAGGCTCACTCCTAGGAAGATCATGAATCCTGTGGCTAACATGGTCTTCCTCCTTCAAGCTTTTGGGCGTGAGTCTACCCATGCGGCAGCGATGTCTCGCACAGACGACTGCAACGCATTGGGGACACTGGACGCCTTACTGCCAGCCTTGCGCAGAAGCGTGAAGGTGGCGAGTGCGACGGCGTGAATGGTGATACCACCGCTTGGCTTGCCGGTGTTAAGACGGATAGGTTGGGTTTTCATGGTGAACTCCTTGATGGTTGAGGTGCGTGGCGCGCAGGCTAGCTGCTGCCACGGTAGGTTCCGAGAAGGAAACTACACAACCGCAGAACGGCTGGTGTGCGAGGGGTAGCGCACACCAGAATCAAGGGTTCAGATCAGGGATGAAATGAGTTTTCCGCGACCGGCAAAAGAGACTCCTTATTGCGTAGGGAAAACAAAAAAACGAAGTGGGGGTGCTTTTGCAGCGAGGGGGAGGAGGGACCCAGCGGTGTGTTTGTATAAAAATTTTGCAAAATTTATTGCGCAACATTAAGTAATCAAAGTGACACTGCCCCATATTGATGGTTTTAATAATAACAAAAGTGCCTGTTCATTTGCATTACCCGGCATTTTTCTAAATTCAGATGTGTATTTCATCTTACAACGCCAATTCTGGCGGCAACTCCGGCACTTATGAATTTCTCGCCTTCACTTGTTTGCATTTTTACGTGACATTACCGAACGCAAGCGCTTTCAGGAAGAATTGCAGAAAATTGCCACCACCGACGATCTGACTGGCTTAATCAACCGTCGCCATTTCATCTAATTGGCACAAAATGAACACAGACGAGCCATTCGGCTTTCATCCTGATATGGCGCTAGCGTTGATAGATATTGACCATTTTAAACAGATCAACGACACCACGGTCATGATGCAGGTGATAGAGTGTTGCAGATTATGGTCAAAGTTTTTCAGAAAAGCATTCGCGAGATTGATGTGTTTGCACGCGTTTGGTGGCGACGAATTTGTTTTGTTGTTACCTGGTGCGAATAGCGAGAAGGCTTATGACGTTGTTGAGCGCGCCCGTGTTGTGCTGGCGGATCAGCCAATTTATTTTTCCGATCAAGTGGTTTTAATCAACATCAGTGGGGGCATTGCCAGTGTGGCAGGTGATGATGATACATTCGAACAACTTATGCCTCGTGCCGACCAAGCCATGTATCAATCAAAAGAAGCAGGACGAAATCGCGTTATCACTGAGAAGTGATGCTCATCAGAATTTAGCGCTAAATCACATTCTTACATAACGCAATATTACATAAGTTACAACTTACATGGATTGGAATTTCTTTAATTCATCGTCACTCAAAACAAAAGTGACCCTCTCCACACTGGCTATTTTCCTGGTGGTCATTTGGTCGCTCGCGTATTACGCTAGCAATATTCTGCGTGATGACATGCAACGTCTTATAGGCCAGCAACAGACATCGATGGTGTCTTACATTGCCGCAGACATTAGCAAAGGACTGGAAGAACGGGTTAATGCGCTGGAATTAATAGCCAAAGCTATCGATCCGGCTTTGCTGGATAATCCTGCGGCTCTCCAAAAATTTATCTCAAACCGGTTCGTTCTTTTCCAACATTTCAATTACGGTGTCATGGTGGTGTCAGATGATGGCACCGTAATCGCCGACGCGCCTCTCCCGTTAAATCGGGTTGGCATCAATTACCTGTTTAGGGACTATATTTCCGGCGCCCTCAACGAAGGAAAGCCAATTATAGGTTTGCCGATCATGGGGCTAGCAGCCAAAGCGCCAGTTTTCGGCATAGGCGTGCCTATTCGCAATGCTCAGGGCAAGGTAATTGGTGCCATAGCTGGGGTGACCAATCTGGGCATGCCAAATTTTTTGGATCAGATTCAGGTAGCGTACCATAGCAATAAAGGTGGGTATGTAGTTTTGGTCTCCCCTAAGCAAAGGGTGATCATCGCGGCCTCCGACAAGAATCGAGCCATGGAAGCACTTCCTGCGCCAGGCGTTAATCCAGTGATTGACAGATTTGTTGAGGGCTTCGAGGGTTCTACAATTTTCACCACCCCAAGTGGCGTTGAGGTGCTGGGTTCAGTCAAATCGGTTCACATGACGGGTTGGTACGCAGCCATCCTGCTTCCCACTGACGAGCTATTTACCCCTATCCACGACATGCAGCAGCGAATGTTGCTTGCCACGATTTTGCTGACCCTGCTAGCAGGTGTATTGATTTGGTGGGTATTAAAACGCCAGCTCTCGCCAATGCTTATTGCGGCTAGGGCTCTGTCCAACATATCCAATATATCCGATTCGAATCAGCTTCTACAGCCTCTGCCAATATCAAAGCAAGACGAGATCGGTCAGTTGATAGGCGGGTTCAATCACCTTATAAAAACTCTCAAGAAGAAAGATATTGCACTTCACAAGAGTGAGGAACTATATCGCGTAGCATTTCAAACAAGCCTTGACTCCATCAATATCAACAGACTGGTTGACGGGTTGTACCTTGAAGTCAATCAATCTTTTCTTGATCTGATGGGGTACACACGTGCTGAAATTATCGGCCACACATCTATCGAACTCGACACATGGAACGATTCAGGCGATCGACAACATTTAATTGAAAAATTGCAAAGGGATGGAAAGTACGAAAATCTGGAAGTCCGCTTTAAGAAGAAAAACGGGGAACTTGTCTGGGGACTGATGTCCGCTAGTATTATTGAACTCGATGGTGTTCCTTGTATTCTTTCTATCTCGAGGGACATCACTGACCGCAAGCGAATAGACGAGAAATTGAGTCTCAGTGAATCCTCCCTCAAGCGACAAAATAACTTGCTTGCGTCGCTCCTCAAAGCTTTGCCCGTTGGTGTTTTTATGGTGGAGGCTCCATCGGGGAAGCCCTTGGTAGCAAACGATGCGGCACTAAAGCTCTTGGGTCGGGGGATTCTTCATGATGCCAACAAGGTAAATCTTTCTCAAGTCTACAATGCATACAAGATAGGCAGCTCAGACCCCTATCCTATAGATGAGATGCCGATTATGTTGGGGTTGAGAGGTATAACGTCACATATCGATAATATGGAGATCAGGCGACCCGACAGTACCACGTCAGTATTAGAGGTTTTCGGCACGCCGATAATGGATGAAGAAGGAAATATCTGGGCCAGCCTTGTAAATTTTAGCGACATATCACAACGCAAGGAGCACGAAGCTGAACTACAGCGCATTGCTTACTACGACACTCTGACCAATCTGCCCAACCGCGTGCTGCTGGCCGACCGTCTAAATCTGTCCATGGCTCAAGCCAGGCGGCGCGGGCAACCGCTAGCAGTGGTTTATCTTGACCTGGATGACTTCAAGCCAATCAATGACCGTCATGGGCATGAAGTGGGCGACCAGATGCTGGTGAAATTGGCCAACAGCATGAAGCAAGTATTGCGCGAAGGCGACACTTTGGCACGACTGGGGGGTGACGAGTTCATCGCAGTATTACTTGATGTACCCGATATCGAAGCCAGCGTACCCGTGCTCAACCGCCTGCTGGCAGCAGCTCGCCAGCCTACCCAGATCGGAGACTTTATGTTTAAGGTCTCCGCCAGTGTCGGCATCACCTTTTACCCGCAGACTGAAGACATGGATGCGGATCAACTGCTGCGCCAAGCTGACAATGCCATGTATCAGGCCAAACAGGCTGGCAAGAACCGCTATCACCTGTTTGATGCCGAACAAGACCGCAGTGTCCGCAGTCACCTGGAAGGTCTGGATCGTATGCGCCAAGCCCTGAGTGAGCAAGAATTCGTACTGTATTACCAGCCTCAGGTGGATATGGTCAGCGGTAAAGTCGTAGGTGCAGAGGCCTTGATTCGATGGATGCATCCGGAACAGGGGCTCCTTTCACCAGGAGCCTTTCTCCACTATTTGGAGGGCAGTGAGCTGGAAATTGAGGTCGGTGAATGGGTGATTGATGACGCATTAAAACAGATTGAGACATGGAACACGTCTGGCCTGACCTTGAGCGTAAGCGCCAACATCAGTGCTGATCATCTGTTGCGACCTGATTTTGCTGAGCGTCTGCGTTTGGCTCTGTCTCGGCACCCGAGCGTAGATCCTGCCAGCTTCGAGCTGGAAATCTTGGAGACCGCCGCCATGTCAGACATGAGTCAAGCAGTGAATGCGCTCACCCGATGCCATGAAATGGGTGTGAGAATATCGCTTGATGACTTTGGTACCGGCTATTCCTCGCTGACCTACTTACGAACTTTACCAGTCGATATTTTGAAGATCGACCAGAGTTTCGTGCGTGACATGCTCACTGATCCATCTGATCTCGGTATTGTCACCAGCGTGATTCAGTTGGCACAGACCTTCAAGCGGGATGTGATCGCCGAGGGGGTTGAGACGCTGGAACACGGGGCGATGCTCATTCACCTCGGTTGCCGCCTCATGCAAGGCTACGGCATTGCCCGCCCGATGCCAGCGGATCAGATGTCTGACTGGATTGGCCAGTGGCGCGATAAGGCACCTTGGCTCTCGCTTGAAATACCGGATCAGCAGTCGTAAATGCTTGAAAGCATATGCAACAATTACGGGAAAGTATGGCTTTTATTAGCACACTTGTCTAATAAGAGAAAGATGAGCTAGGTTTTATGTGAGTTTAAAGATGGCAAAAATGCGGGGGTACTGCTCCGTCCTCATCTTCACAAAGATGGCACATATGTGGTTACTAAGACGCGCTTCGCGAAAGATTACATCCGTCTTAGCGACGCTGCCGACATAATAATTTATGTGGCTGATGGTTATAGCGTGCGAATGAGCAATCCGGAGGCAGGATTTATGGTGCCCAGCCTCATCAGTCCTAGTGCCATCATTAAAAATATGTAGACACTTGACTGCGTTATCTACGCAGTCATCAACTTTAAGAGCTACAGATGGACCTCAAAACTAAAAGATAAATGCGCAAGCGCAAATCTTCAACAGCAGTTTTAGCGGTTATGACACTTGAGAAAGGTCATATCAATCGGACGGCCTATTAGGTATTATCAATTTTGCCACTGTCCGCTTTTCATATTGGTAGTTCTTGGAGAATAGGAATATTTTGACTATGACGGCACACACGGCGCCTCCCATACTGGTTGAATTGGCTCAGATTGATAATGAGAACGTCCTACAACGACTTGATAGTTCTCTGGAGGGCTTATCCGAATTCGATGCATCAACCCGGCTAAATAAATATGGCCAAAACGCCGTAGCCCATGAGGCAAGTAAGAGCACTGCTATGCAGTTGCTGTTGCGTTTGCGCAATCCTCTCAATCTGCTGCTGATAACGCTCGCGTGCATTTCGCTGGCTATGGGGGAAAATCAATCAGCCACCGTTATTTTCATCATGGTGGTGTTGAGCGTCTCATTGGCCTTCCTGCAAGAGCGTCGATCGAGCAAGGCCGCGGAAAAATTGCGCGCAATGGTCCACACGACAGCCACTGTACTGCGCAAAATTGACACTAAGGCCGCACAGCCTGCTCAGGCGAGCGCTGCATCCGAAATCGCTGCTCTCCCCGGTTCGAAAATGAGGGAGATCCCGATCAATCTGCTTGTGCCTGGCGATGTTGTCCATCTCTCTGCGGGTGACATGGTGCCAGCCGACCTCAGGCTTCTCACCGCAAAAGACCTATTTGTTAACCAAGCGCCTCTAACTGGCGAAGCAATGCCAGTCGAGAAGTTTGCTGGCAAGACAAGTAACGGGGCCAAAGATCCCCTGGATTTGCCTAATCTGTGCTTTATGGGTACCAACGTAGAAAGTGGTACAGCGACAGGTGTGATTGTGCTGACAGGGTCCCGTGCATATTTCGGCGGAATAGCCGATATCATTGCTGGTGAGCGTGCTTTAACCAGCTTCGACCAAGGCATCAGTAAAATTGCGTGGCTCATGATCCGATTCATCATGGTGATGGCGCCGCTGGTGTTCTTAATCAACGGATTCACAAAAGGAGATTGGATCGAGGCCCTGCTATTTGCTGTGGCGGTTGCTGTGGGACTTACTCCGGAAATGCTGCCCATGATAGTCACAGTCAATCTTGCCAAGGGCGCACTTGCCATGTCGCGTAAGAAGGTTATTGTCAAGCGACTGAATTCGATTCAAAATTTCGGTGCAATGGACGTCCTCTGTGCCGACAAGACTGGAACGCTCACGCAGAATCAAATCATTCTGGAGAAGCATGTTGATCTCAATGGCGATGAAAGTCAGAAAGTGCTTGAGTACGCCTATCTGAACAGCTACTACCAGTCGGGCTTGAAGAACTTGCTTGACGTCGCAGTGCTCAAGCACAACGAAGTCCATGAGAAATTGCAGCCATCGAGTGGCTACAGCAAAATCGACGAGATCCCCTTTGACTTTTTGCGCCGACGCATGTCAGTTGTAGTCGAAAGTAATGGTAAGCACTTTCTTATCTGCAAAGGCGCCGTAGAAGAGGTGTTCAGTGTTTCGAAAACAGGTGAGAGTGGCGATTCGCGATTTGATCTTGACGAAAGCCATCTGACAAAGCTAAAGCAGATGAGTAACGACCTGAATGAGGATGGCCTTCGTGTAATCGCCCTAGCCTACAAGGAAATCCCGCTGGGGCAAAGCACGTATTCAGTGAAGGATGAATCTGACTTGGTATTGCTTGGTTATATCGCCTTCCTTGACCCTCCGAAAGAGAGCGCTCAAAAGGCGATATTGGACCTCAAGGCGCATGGCGTTCAGGTCAAGATTCTCACGGGGGATAGCGAGGTCGTCACGCGCAAAGTCTGCAAGGATGTGGGTATGAGCGTGGACCGTGTAGTGCTTGGCAGCGAGATCGAGGCCTTGTCGGCAGATCAACTTGACGAAGCGGTCGAACTGACACATGTTTTTGCCAAGTTATCGCCGACCCAGAAGGCGAGCATCATCAAGGCGCTACAGCGCAAGGGGCATGTTGTTGGCTTCCTAGGTGATGGGATCAACGACGGTCCTGCACTCAAGGCCGCAGACGTTGGAATCTCTGTGGATACAGCAGTTGATATCGCTAAGGAGTCAGCCGACATTATCCTGCTAGAGAAAAGTCTCTTGGTACTGGATGACGGCGTGATCGAGGGCAGAAAGGTGTTTGGCAACATTATTAAGTACATTCGAATGGGAGCGAGCTCCAACTTTGGCAACATGTTTAGCGTCATTGGAGCCAGCGCGTGGCTCCCATTTTTGCCCATGTTGCCTATTCAAGTTCTGACCAACAATCTTTTGTACGATTTTTCCCAAACCACTATTCCAACTGACAATGTCGATGAGGAATATCTCTCTAAGCCACGACGCTGGGAAATACGCAATCTCGCCCAATTCGTGATGTGCATTGGTCCTATTAGCTCAATCTTCGACTATGCGACCTATTTCACGATGTACTATCTCTTTAATGCGAATACAGTGGAAACTGCTTCACTTTTCCAAACAGGATGGTTTGTTGAATCGCTGCTCTCTCAAACGCTGATTATCCACATCATTCGTACGAAGCGAATACCGTTCGTTGAAAGTCGGGCGAGCATGCCGCTAATCATTACTAGCCTGATTATTTGTGCGGTTGGTGTATGGCTTCCATTTTCGCCGTTCGCTCATCAACTAGGCTTTACGCCACTCCCGCTACTCTATTTTCCGATCATTGCTCTTATGTTGGTCACGTACCTGACACTCACGTATTTCATGAAATCGTGGTTCCATCGGCGCTTTGGATTGGATTGACGACGAACAACAGAAATTCTGTCAACAAATGGGCCGCTCCACACCTCTCTAGAGGCTTAAACGAAGAATTATTCTAAAATGGCGCATACGAATGGGCAGGATATCGTCAAGATTTTGGACGTCAGGATGGTGATCAACATATAGTAACTTGATGAGGTGAATGTGCTTGTCCCGGAACGCGACTAATTGATAATTTGCAGCGTCCCATTCTATTTTAGAGAACGTCATGAACTACTCTAATCGGGTAACACGTATCGGGATCGCTCTTTTCATCACCATCGGAGTCATAACTGTGTCAATCAGCGTCCAATAGTTTCCACTAGTCAGCGTCCAATATTTTCCACCTTACCGGTTTGTTGAGAGCGATTCTTGCTGTGCTTAAAGCGATAAGAATCGTTTCCTGTTTCCAGAATGTCGCAATGATGGGTAACGCGGTCGAGCAAGGCTGTCGTCATCTTCGCATCGCCAAATACCTGTACCCATTCACCAAATGAGAGATTGGTTGTGATGATCAGAGATGTCTTCTCATACAGTTGACTGATCAGATGAAACAGCAATGCCCCGCCCGACGCTGGGAATGGCAAATAGCCAAGTTCATCTAAAATAACGGCATCGACCAGGCACAATTGTTTGGCCAGATTACCGACCTTGCCCTGGCTCTTCTCCCGCTCCAATTGATTGACCAAATCGACCGCATTGAAGAAACGTACCCGTTTACCTTGATGAATTGCAGCTACCCCAATGGCGGTGGCCAGATGGGACTTTCCTGTGCCTGTGCCGCCCACCAGAATCAAGTTATGCGCTATTTCCATAAAGCCAGCCGTCGCCAATTGATCAACAACCACTCGGGACAGCGGTGTTTCAGCCCAGTCTATGCCCAGCAAATCACGATGAATCGGGAAACGTGCCGCCTTTAGCTGATAGCGCAAACTCTTGAGTTGACGATCTGTTTTCTCTGCATGAATTAGCTTTTCCATCCAATTTTCAGGGCGGTGCGTTTGTTTGGGCTTCTCCGCCTGCAATTCGCTCCATGCTACTGCCATGCCATACAGCTGCAGTGCTTTCAAGCTTGTTGTGTGATCAATGAACATTCGTCGCTCCTAGTAAATAATCATAGCGATGGCAGTTCGCAATAGGTTCCATCGTTAAGGCAATCCCATCAGGGATGTGAATCGCTGCTGCGGGTAAATGCGGGGCGATCAGTCTGCGGAGTTCATTCATCACGATGGGTGCACTAATGACGCCCGCTTCCAAAGATAATTCACAGGCCACAGTCAAAGCATCAAGTCCTGCTTCACCAGCAAGCATCAGCAATTCGACAAAGGCGCGGTCCCCCTTGGGTTGTTTTAGAATGCGGTCACGTACCAGTCGTATAGGTAAGGACAAGTCCCATTCCACAAAGGGCGCGCCATTTCTTAGCGCACCAGGCTTCTTCTCGAGCACGGGCAGATAATGCCAAGGATCGCAAATCAGCAGGTCGCGGCCAAACACACGCGAATGCGCCGCAATGACTTCCCCATGAGCCACCACGCGCACCTGGTCCGCGGTAGTGCGCACAGAAACGGCCTGACCGGCGGCACTGGCTGGAACGCTATAGCGATTTCTATCCACTCTAATCAAACAAGTTGATGACACCCTCATCATTTGCTCTACGTAACCATCAAATCGCGCAGTGATGGGGCGCAGGTGCGGTTGTTCGTCGGCAAAGCAGTCTGCAATGATGCGCTGGCTCTGTTCTGGATGGCTGCGCTGTGCCAGCTCTTTGCAACGAGTGGCAAGCCAATCGTTCAAATCAGTAAACGATGTAAACCGCGCCAAGGGTGTAAAAAGCCACTCCCGCACATTGCCAACTTGATTCTCGATTTGCCCTTTCTCCCAGCCAGAGGCTGGTGTGCAGGCCACTGGCTCAAATAGATAGTGGTTGGCCAGCGTGAGAAAGCGCCGATTAAATCGACGTTCTTTGCCGACGAACACAGCATCAACAACCGTCTTTAGGTTGTCGTAGATCAGACGCCCAGGAACGTCACCGAAGAAGGCAAAGGCGCGACTATGGGCATCAAGCACCATCTCCTGCATCTCTCTTGGATAGGCCACCACAAACATCTGGCGACTATAGGCCAAGCGAAAGTGCGCCACTTTAATGGTTTGGAGTACACCGCCTAACTCGACTTGTTCCTGACTCCAGTCAAACTGACAGGCGTCGCCTGGCTTAAATAGAAGGGGAACGAATGCCTCAGTAATCTTCGGACCATGCTTAGCCGATTTCCAGCGCTTAACGTACCGCTGCACACTGTCATAGGCACCGAGATAACCGATTTCTTGCAAACCTTCAAACAATCGATGCGCGGAACGGCGTCGTGAGCGTGAAAGTTTCGACTCATCTTCCAGCCATGTCGTTAGTTGTTCCTCAAACTGACCAAGCCGGGGAGACGATGGTTGTGCGCGTACATATTTGGGTTCAGTAACGGTATTGAAATGCTTACGCACCGTTGGCCGGGAGAGCCCCATGTCGCGGGCAATCGCTGAGATGGACTGTTTTTGTACCGAATGACGCCTGCGAATTTCGTAGATGATGTCCATGTAAAACACTCCAGATACCTCCGGCTAAAACCCCGGATGGTGACACACTGGGGTGGAAACTATTGGACGCTGTTTCCACCCCTAATCTGGAAAGTATTGCACGCTGTTTGACAA
>Ga0209123_1000415_pt1 | contig 57463 bp, 49 predicted proteins | sample BarGraIncu00431A_FD_184500 | JGI IMG/M metagenome (GOLD analysis project Ga0209123, IMG submission 184500) | Arctic peat soil microbial communities from Barrow, Alaska, USA - Barrow Graham LP Incubations 004-31A (SPAdes) (version 2) | ecosystem: Environmental > Terrestrial > Soil > Wetlands >... | reverse complement strand
ATCAAATCATAGACAAAAGACATTTGAATAAAAGGCAGGACTTCTTCCACACTTTTACGTAAACGACTTTCTTCCTGTTTTTTTGCTTTGAGTTCCTGAATTTTTACTGCACTGTCCGTTAGTACTCGGACTAAATCATCAGGGCGTACAGGCTTTAGTAAATACTCTGAAGCGCCTAGGGTGAGCGCCTCTTTTGCATAACTAAATTCCTCTATGGCAGTTAGCATAATAATCACTGTGTCCGGCAACAAATTTCGGATACTCTTGGCCGCTTCCAGTCCACTAATACCTGGCATACGGATATCCATGAGGACAATATCAGGTTTTTCACTTTCGGCAATAGAAATGGCACTAGCGCCATCACCAGTCTCGCCAACCACCTGGATATCAGCTACATTTTTTTCTATAATAAAGCGCAAGGCCTGCCGCTCTAATTGTTCATCATCTGCAATCAATAATGTATACATAAATGTTCTCCTCTTACTAGATTTTAAGCCCGACAGTCTGGAAAACGAATATAATTTCTTGTCCCTTCACCTAATTGGCTCTCGATTTTGAGGCCATATTCACTGCCATAATAATGTTGAATTCGTTTATGAACATTGATAATGCCCAGACCTGTCGTCTCACCATGCGTCTTTAGTTGCTTTTCCGCACGGAAAATACTACGAATGCGCTCCATAGATACGCCAGCCCCCGTATCAATCACACTAACCGTAATGTCACCATTTTCATAAAAGCCACGTACATGAATTGTACCCCCATCGACTTTTTTTTCAAGTCCATGAATAATGGCATTCTCAATGAGGGGTTGCAGAGTGAGTGCTGGAATTAATGCGGTCATAATCTGAGGATCGATATCGATAAAGGATTGAATACGATCCCCAAAACGCACCCTTTGAATCATGAGATAATCCTTAACTGATTTGATTTCTTCTTCTAATGTTCGTAGAACATCAATATCTCGTAAGTTATCACGGAGCAGATCAGATAAGGCATATACAACTTCCTGGGTGCGACTGGCTCCTTCGAGGAGAGCCAACCGAGCGATTGTATTTAAGGTATTGAAGAGAAAATGGGGATTTACTTGTGCTTGCAAAGCTTTTAATTCACTGGCCCGTAAGCTTGCTTCTAAATCAGCCTTGGCTTTTACTTCGTGAACAAGTTTTTTCTGCGCAAGATTCGACGCCCCAATTTCCACAATATAGTTTGCCATAATATAAATGAGATCGGCTGCGGCTGTAATTCTTTTTTCCGGTACAACTTCGATAATATCGAATAATTCAGATAATTTTTCCTTATCCATAGGAAAATCAGCCAGGCGTTTCAACATTTCGCCTTTGGCATCATAATCTTCTTGGCCTAAAATCACTTGTCCAGCAAGAAAAGCCCCAATGTATTGGTCTTGCACAATGATAGGGGCCGCTAAATCTGTTAAGCCAGCATGACAACGATACACTGTAGGTTTTTGCTCACCGGTCATCCGACCTCCCCGATCATCGCAGGCCGTACAACGAGCAAGCCCCTCAGGGTAGGTACGAATATAGGTACATAACTCTGTGAAATTACTCGGCCTTGTGATAGGATTCCCAGCAATGTCTACGATAATAGCACCCATTCCCGTCGCTTCTGAAAATTTATCTTGAATTTCCTGGAGAATATGGATATTAACAATTTGATCTAAGGATAATTGGCAAACTGCTTGCACGAGAGTACCTCCTCATAAAAATAGTTAATAGTGTGATTATTTTGCTATCTTATATGAGGAGTATTAGATAATTACCAAAGCAGTTCCTGCTTGTAGCAATAAATTACTATTTTTCAGCAAATTAAAACCTCCATTACATGGCAATAACTTGTGTTGTTTTCACCTCACTCAGGACAAAATCAGAAAGTCTTGCCATATTCTGCATGGTATACAGCATGGTCTTTAAAATGGAAACCATGAGAACGGCCCCCGTTCCTTCTCCTAGAGCCATATTGCCCCGTATCAGAACATCATCAGCTAAAATATTACCTAGCATCAAGGAATAGGCCATACCTGGTTCTCTTGACATATGAGATGGAATGGCCTGTTTCTCAATGTTACCATTAATACGTGCGGCACAAGCATACGCCACTGCGGTAATAAAGCCATCAATGACGAAAGGAATTTTCAGATTGGCACATTCGAGCATTCCCGAACAAATGGCAACAATATCAAATCCGCCTACACACCGTAAGATATCCTTAACACCAAGCATTTTTTCTTTATGACGCTCGACACCTTTGGCAACAACGGTTCTTTTGCGTTTCAATATTTCATTGTCATTCCCACTCGCACCATAACCTACGACAAACTCTGGTAACATACCAGTTAGGGCGTGGAGTACTGCTGATGACGTTGTTGTATTACCAATGCCCATTTCGCCAAAGGATAGCATATTATAGCCATCTTCAACAACCAACTTATGAACAAGATCTTTGCCAATTTCCCAAGCTTGCTCAAACTCCTTTTGACTCATGGCCTCTTCACGCATAAAATTTTTTGTACCAAAGGCTACTTTATAATCAAGACCTGATAGGCCAGAATTGTTAACACCAATGTCTACAACACCGTAGGGGATGTTGTTATACCGGCAAAAACAGCTGATTGTCGCCCGACCATCCGCCATATTCTTGGCTTGTAAATAGGTGATTTCAGCAGGAAAATTGACGACGCCTTCCTCCACAACTCCATTATCCGCAGCAAAGATTAAATGGTAGGGCCGAAGTTCTTGAGAGATTGTTCCCCAAGATAATAACACTTTCTTCAAATGTTTTTCCAGTAGTCCTAAACTGTCCGTCGGTTTAGCTGCCCCTTCAATCAATTCGTTTACACTTTTTTCAAAATCCATCATATCCATCTCCTCACTTTTTTAAGTTCTAGTCATAAATAAAAATAACCCAGCCCAAAAGGCCAGGTTATTTTTTTGCAAAAAAACCTTCCTTCTGGCATTACCCCTTACGCGGAGGTAGATGACAGCCATAACAGGCAGGTCTCCTGGCTTACAGATCATCAATACTTCTTCGCCTTCCCGATTTCCCGGTGGCATTTGCAAGAGTATCTCCCCGATTACAGTGGCGCGACCGCGTCGTTTCAGGATTATTACATCCTTCTCGATCTTCCCTATTCTCCTCTCGCAATGAGAGGCACCTGTTTGGTGGCAATTTATTCAATTGTCAAATAGTTTCTACAATAAAAGCTGTTCTCCTGCGTGGGACTCATGAATGAGCAATATATTAAAGTAGATCGTAATAAAAATCCCATTTTGTATACCTATCGCAAATGACAAGTATCGTTAACTAAAGATACTACCTGTGTCATTTCATAATATTCAACAATATTAATTGCAGTACTATCTTGCCTAAGTGACCACATCTTTTCAATGTCAAGTCCTAAGGCATCACAGAGTAGTACACGCATCGTCCCGCCATGAGAGACCAGTACAATGGTTTCTTCCTGATGACGAGCAATACATTTTGAAAGCCCTAACATCGTACGTCTCTGTACATCATTAAAACTTTCTCCTCCTGGTATGGGGGCACAGCCTGGTTTAGCATAAATAGCCGATAATCCATCGGGCCAAGTCGACATAATCTCCTCATAGGTTAACCCTTCCCACAAACCAAAGTTAACTTCACGTAATTCTGGCACAAGGATGGGACAGAGAGAATGGTGCCCAGCAATAAGGTCTGCCGTCTGAACAGCTCGCTTTAAGTCACTGCTATAAATAGCACTAATGGTTTCCCCCGCTAACCGCTGGGCCACCAATTGTGCTTGTTGCAATCCCTTGTCGTTTAATAAAATATCACTATGCCCCTGGTATCGTTTCGAATAATTCCAAGAGGTTTCACCATGTCTTACAAAGATGACTTTCGTCAAAATAACCACTCCTATACAATTGGACGACTACATGAACACCACCAAAGCAACAATTTCCGTTAGTTCAATGATGGCACCATAGACATCCCCCGTCAAACCGCCAAGCTTTTTACTCACATACTGACAAAAAGCAACCGCCGTGGCAACACCAACCATAGCACTAATAATGGCTGTTTTCCCCAGTGGTATTAATAATAACAGTGCCGTAATTCCTGCGACGAATAAAGTTTGCCTATGAGAACATTCATAAAAAACCTTCCCTAAACCATTAGCCCTTGCATAAGGATAAAAAGTAATGCCAACAACAACGGCAATCCGCCCGACAATAGGCATAACAAGTAGAGCGAGTGGAAGGAGGGTGGGTTCAATATCCATGAGTAAAGAATATTTAACAAGGATGAGCAGACTAAATGCCATAGCACCAAAAGCACCCACCCTGCTGTCTTTCATAATCTCGAGCATTTGGGCGCGTGGTCTCCCTGAAAAAACACCATCGACTGTATCCATTAAACCATCACAATGCAAGCCGCCCGTTACACAGATTTCAAGGATAATGACCCCAATCGCCATGGCATGAATGGGTATCCCAAAGCCCCAAAACTGTTGTATCACATAGACAAATCCAAACAATAGTAAACCAATCATACCACCAATAATAGGAAAGAATTTTACACTACGCCCAAAACTCTCCATTGACCACTCTGATTGACTCACAATAGGGATGCGTGTCAAAAATTGAAATCCCGTGATAAAATCTATAATCCCATTCCTAAACAATTCTTTCACCTCTCTTGCTTGTCTAATAACAGATCATAAAACCATTCATGATGATAAAGTTCCTTTCCTGCCCCTTCCTCATAACTAAGCAAGATAGTAACGTAACATGTTAATATTATTCTACTTCACCCATAAGCAGTAACCCAATGCTAAAAAGGTGAACTCTCCAGTTATTTTCTAGCCTTTTATTGCTAAACTACCGCCACAGAGATGGATACCTCTTGTTGAAATAGAGGAGAAATGTTATGGTGATAGGTAACATATCCTAAAAGGAGATGCTTTACGATGAATAAAAAAATCCATGAATATTTCATGACCCCTATCAGTATCTTAGGCGTCGGTTGCCTTGAACAAATTGTAACCTACATCAAACCTATGGCCTTTCGAAAGGCTCTCATCGTTAGCGATAAATTTTTAGTTGAAAGTAACTTGATTGAAAAGCTTACTGCCCTTCTGTCGAATTGTGGTATATTCTTTATTATCTATGATGACGTCTCTCCCAATCCCACTGTTGCCCAAGTGGATTATGGGTTAAAACTTTTTCAAGATAATGGTTGCGATTTTCTCATTTCCTTTGGCGGTGGCTCACCTCATGACTGTGCTAAAGCCATTGCCCTTTTAGCGACAAATGGTGGCGACATTCGAAACTACGTGGGTCTCAACAAATCAAAGAAAACCTCTGCTCCCCTGATTGCTGTCAATACCACCGCTGGTACGGGCAGTGAATTAACACGTTTTTGCGTCATTACGGATACGGAAAGGCATTTGAAAATGACCATTACCGATTGGCATGTTACCCCCATTATTGCCGTAAACGACGCCGAATTAATGATGGGCATGCCACCTGGTCTTACGGCTGCCACAGGAATTGATGCCTTGACCCATGCCGTGGAAGCCTATGTCTCAACTAGAGCAACTCCCGTCACCGATTGTAAATCCTTAAAGGCCATTGAACTCATTATTAAAGGGCTAAAACGAGCGGTAAAAGACGGTAATGATATTGAGGCGCGGGAGATGATGGTGAATGCCGAATATTTGGCTGGCATTGCCTTTAATAATGCGAGTTTAGGTTATGTACACGCCATGGCTCACCAACTGGGTGGATTGTATAATATGCCCCATGGCCAAGCTAATGCCTTAATGCTACCTGCGGTTGCCGAATTTAATCTTTCGAGTGTGCCTCATCAATATATTGATATTGCAAGAGCACTAGGTGTCGATACGACTGGGCTCACCTTAGAGAGTGCTGGGCAAAGGGGAATTGATGTGATCAGACAGCTTATCAAAGACCTAGGGTTACCTCAAACGCTCTCCGCTGTTCGTGGCTTTACCCCCGATGATATTCCTACCCTGGCCAGTAATGCTCTGAAGGATGGGTGTGCTGAAACCAACCCTCGCCAAGGTACCCAAATGGACATTGAGGCTATTTATAGAAAGGTTATCTAATCAGAGGTTATCACAATAATATCATATAACCCCACAATATAGTGCAAAGGGAATCCTCGGCCTCTAGTCAAACAAGTTATATGACCATTGTATAAGAATATAGCACAGGGGGTATTTCCATGTGGCTTGGCAAAGTAGTCGGAACTGTGGTAGCACCTACGAAAAATGATACTCTTATCGGCAGTAAGATATTAGTGGTTCAGCCTTTAAACTTGGATGGTATGAATACCATTAGCCTACAGGTGGCTGTCGATACCATTGGGGCAGGAAATGGGGATACAGTGCTTGTCACCACGGGAAGTTCTGCCCGTAATCTTATGGGAAATAATAATAGTGCTGTTGATGCCGCCATCGTTGGCATTGTAGAGAATATTGATCTCGAAGGCATTTCCAAGGCCCAATATTGGGTGCAAAAAGGCTAAAAAAGACTGGTTTAGATAAGGAGATTTTTATGCTAGTAGCATATAAAACAGTACAAAATCAATTGGAAGAGGTTCCATGGAATGCTTCGTTAAAAGGTGCTTGGATTAAGTTAATCAATCCTACCCCTGAAGAAATCCTACAGCTAGTTACTACAGCTCAAATACCCGAATATTTTTTTCATTTTGCCGCTGATGAAGATGACTGTCCTAGAATTATTTTAGGCAAGACATGTATCCTTACTATTATACATGTCCCTGTATCTCACGGGGCTGATCAATATGAGACCAGCCCCCTCAGTATTATTTTGACACCTGACTTAACCATCACCATCAGTGAGGAGTTAATACAAGTTATCCCGGACGTCAGTGATGGTAGCAGACTATCATTCGATACAACGAAGAGACCCCAATTCTTCTTTCAAATTTTATATCATGCCGATACCGTCTTCCTAAAGTATATTCGTAATATACGTCGGCGCACAGATGAACTTGAAATTCGTCTACGCAAGTCAACAGACAATCAAGAAGTCTTCCACCTGCTAGATTTAGAAAAAGGTCTCACTTACTTTACGGCGGCCTTACGTGGTAATGTCATTGTAGCAGAAACAATCCTTCGCATGCGTTCTGACCCACAAATGCGTTATTTATTGCGCATGCAAGAAGAAGATGAAGATGTCTTAGAAAGCGTTATTATTGAAAATAAACGAGCATTAGAATTGGTTCAGACATATAGTGAAATACTGAGCAGTATGATGAATGCTTTTTCTTCCGTCATTAATAATAATTTAAATCATATTATGAAATTTTTAGCGTCTGTAACCATTGTATTATCAATTCCTAGTATGGTCTCAAGTTTTTGGAGTATGAGTCTCATCGTCCCTTGGCAGGGTACAGAAATAGGCTTTTGGCTTGTTCTTATGCTAGCAGTAACCACCAGCATTGTCGTCGGTATTATTCTTCGTAAAAAAAATATGTTTTAATGTATATTTTAAGTGATCCATTACCCCCATATTAGAGGGCATTGGACCACTTTTTGAAATGTAAATAAACCTTCCTTAAGCTCTCAAGCGAAATATAAAAAAAGTGTCCACTCTGTGTGGCTTTTTTACTAGGTGGTAATTACAATATTGTACATTACAATCCTAATATGTGATAATGAAGATAAAAACCATGAGGTGACTAAGATGAATACACCAACTGCTAAAATTACTCACTTATTCCACAGTGGTTATGCTGTGGAAACAGCCGAACATTTTTTGATCTTTGATTATTATCAGCCTGTACCTGAGAAAAATGGAAATATAACCACAGGAATGATCACCGGAGACTATTTAAAAACTAAAAAAAATATCTACGTGTTTGTTTCTCACAATCACGCCGATCATTTTGATCCAGCTATCCTGAAATGGGCAACAAGCAATCCAGACATAACCTACATACTCAGCAGTGATGTGGTGGCCAAGACAGATCCCTTACACTGCCATGTACTTTCCGCCTATGAAGAAATGAGCACGAACCAAGTCACAATTAAAACCTTCGGTTCTACTGACCAAGGAATATCTTTTCTTGTACAAGTGGATGGTCTAACTATTTTTCATGCTGGCGACCTAAACTGGTGGCACTGGTCAGGTGAAAGCTTAGCTGAACAAACCTCAGCCGCATCAGCTTTTAAGGCTGAAATGAATAAAATGGCGGCCTTACCTCTTGCCATTGATATTGCCTTTTTCCCAGTGGATCGCCGCATGGAAGAATTTTATTCCATTGGTGCCGAATATTTCGCCGACAAATTCAAGCCAAAACTATTAGTACCTATGCATTTTGGCAAAGACTTTGCCGCCACCCAAGCTTTTGCGGAAAAAGCCAAGACATTATGTATTAATACTGTTGAAATTAGTCATAAAGGACAAGAAATATTTTTCAAAAAGCATTAATAATTCTCCGGTTAAGTGGAACACTAAAAGAAATAGCTTCCATTTAATTATAACAAAGGAGTTGCTTTTGTGAAAAAATCTAAAGTAGGTTATGCGCCAAATAATAGAGGGTATTTCGACCAAAAACCTCGACTCTATAAAGCCTATTCTACTAAAGATTATACCCTATTACCTGACCCAGTCAGAGATCCTATTGTCTCAAACAACATTTCCAATGTTGAATTTGATTATACGTATAACAGAGGAGACCAGATATAACTGGTCTCCTCTTCTCTGTACTAATAAGTTGCATTGGATCATCTAAATGGTAATTTTTATTACTACTTTTCTTTTATTCTGTACAAGGGTTTTTTCTTTCCATATTAAGAATTTCAATTAGATGACATAACTCTTCATCATTGATGACAATCCGAAACTGTTCTTCCAGCCCCTTGATAACCCCTTTTAGCACTGAATATTCCAAGGAATTTTCGGTAATAAAGCTAGCAGTATCAGGGAAACTAATTCCAGCTTGGGTAATGAGACGTTCCACCATACAAGCAGAATGGACTAACAAGCGTACCAAACCAGAAGAAGAAAAGGTAATTTGCAATTCATTTTCCAAACTTTTGCTACAAATCATAAGAGCATCTAATACTTTACTAGGATTGACAAAGGTCAAAAACTCATCCAGCATACCAGCAACCATCCCCCGCATAACTTCCCAGTCCATGCCACGATCCGTATAACGATCGGCCACATCACCAGCGGCTAAGCCATCGACAAGTAGACGACGAAGTTCACTACCAGCTCCCCCTTGTATGAGTTCCTCAAGAGCAATATGAGGTTTATCGGCAATTCCAGGATCAATGCTACCGACGCTAGCCACGATATCGTAGGAATGACGCAGTGAACTAAGACGTTTTTCCAGAATATCTGGATCACCAGCTTCGACAGCAATAACACGAATGGTCGATAGTTCCCATTGGACAAGCATCTTCTCCAATAGGCCTTTAATCTTGACGGCTGTACCTTGCCCAGTGAGGCACGTGGTAACAATCGCCCGATCCTTACTACCGAGTAACGTCTCGGTTGGCACTGGCGACTGAGTCATGCTACGTGCCGTCCATGCTGCCCGGTATACCATATTAATATCATTTTGCGGCAACATGGCTTTATGTAAGACATGGAGTAACATTAACGTACTTACCATTTCCACACATTTTACCACAATTCCCGTACGACGCGTAACGGCTTTAGGCACGCTCGACAAGGAACCCATATCCACTAACAAGATAATGCCTTTGCCTTCATCCATCTCTTTCGCCAGGGTAACAGCTTTTTCAATGGCCCAATCCACATTGGCCACCAGTGGCATATCAATGGCCTTGGCATGGCTTACGCCCAAGAGTTTATTAGCAAATTCAGCCATGCTACTGGCCGTTGAATTTCCATGGGTAATAACCAAAACACCGACTCTACTCTCTCCTTTACCATACCGTTCATCAAAAGTAGCCAACATTAAAGCAATGAATCCTACTTCATCTTCTGGTATGGCTACCCCCATTTTACTTCCAATATATTTAGCCATATCCCCAGCGATGGTATATTCTTTAGGATACTGGCTAGCAGCCAGCTTAACATTGGGATTTACAATGGGCAGGCCACTGCGTATCCGTTCCACAGTAGAGGCGGTATGAATGGCCAAGGCATAATATAAACGGCGGCTCAAAGGCATTTGACCTTTCTCAGCCTGCCGAAAAGCTTCATCAAAAACCAGAAGAAAATCATGGGGAACAATGGTCTGCAAATATTCTTGTGATATTTCCAACTGCTTAGGGTTTAATTGTTGAAAATAATTTTCAACATCCATTTCAATACACTGAACTATTTCCGTCTGACCGATTCCTTGCGACTTTAAAAACAACATACGGTCGCTAATGGTTTGATAAAAATTTTTGGGTAGACTACGGTCTCCTTCCCCTTCTGCGGCCACACCATCAGGATTAATTAGCATTTCTCGACCTAATGTGGACAGAATTTTACTTGTCTCTAAACGAGCCTGGCGATCATATACAATGGCTTGTTTGATTTTAGATGATAAGGCTTCATACGTAATTCTTACTGTTTGGGTCTCATCCCTTCGATGTAAACAAGCTTTGGCACACACCAGTTGCAAGTCATTTCGTAATTGCCCGATATTCCCAATACAACGGTACAACAGTAAGGCCCAAAGAGCCTCTTGGCTGACGATGACTTGAGATTGAAGATGCACTGCTTCCCGGGCGAGCAAAAATTTGATAAGTTCCAATCGTTCATGCAAGGGTCTGGCCGCCAGTTCAGGCAATTGCACCAGCACTGGAATACGCCGTAAGAAGGTTTGTAATAAGGAGGAATCAGGATTTTCCGTCGTGGCCGCCACGATGCGCACAGTGACATTCCGCGTCACTTCACTGTCACCCATTCGTCGAAAATCCCCCCGATCTAAAAGATAAAATAGCATTTCCTGACCTTCAGGCGGCAAACGATGTACTTCATCCAAAAATAACATACCACCGTCTGCCTTTTCTACCAACCCCAGTTTATCTTTATCCGCACCAGTAAACGCCCCCTTCACATGCCCAAAAAGTTGGGACATTAAGAGTTGAGGATTATGGGCATAATCAGCGCAATTAAAAACAATAAACTGGGCGTCCTTGCGGATCTTGCCCTGACTATCGGCAAACTTATACATGTATTCGGCAAATAAAGTTTTACCAACACCTGTTGGGCCAACCAATAGAGTATCCAGCCCCTTGGGTGGATACAAGACACCCGCTTTCACCTGCTCCACGGCTGTTTTTAAACTATCATATGCACCAATCAGCCCTTTGAAGGGGTCCTGATTTTCTGCCGTAATTTTCCTATTCACCTCAGTTACTGAAGACCTTTCAAATCCATCACCCGTCGCTCGTGGGCTTATTGCTATGGCCATGCCTCGTTCCGCAAATTCCCGTTGATGCCTCACAATCTCAGGTACTTTATTAATCAGTACGGGGAAAAATTTTTCTACCCACTTAACGGTAACATAATAGGTACTGCGACTCACAATTTTTACGACAAGTTTTTCCCGATGTAGTCTATTTAAGTCACTACTAATATTACTGCGCGAAAACCCGGAAATTTCCGACAGTTCTTCCGCTGTAAATCCCAATGGTTTGTATTGAGATACCATCTCCATATTCAATTTTTCCCCGCAGAGTCCATCTAACACTTCTAATACTTTTAATTGCCGTTTCATATTTTCCTTCTCCTTCAGGCAGCATCAACGGGAACAACCATTTATAGCTAATTATAAATCCTCGTAAGTCATAATACAATTGTATTATGACTTAGCTCCATCTTGTTCTCTAGTTGTTACAATAAAAAAGCCAATAAACTTTGTAGTCCATTGGCCTATTACTGTTGAGTTCACGTCGCCTGCTGTATACCAAAGGTATATTTCGTCATGGAGGAAAAAATCTGATCTTTATTTAAAATACAAGAAGGGAAATTAGAATGATGTATTGAATCGGGTAACCCTTGGGTTTCCAAACAAATCCCTAAATAAGGTCTTGATTGTACCCCCCACATATCTAGATTATCAGGTATCTGATTGCCTGTATATAAGACCACACCAACAGTATCTGTTTCGATGAGCAGTGAGCGTCCACTTTCTTCATCCCACAATACCATTTCACCATTAAGATTACTATCCAAAATATACCCATGATCATAGCCTTTGCCAGCTATTATAATTTGTGCATCAGGCGCATGTAAGCCTTCATGTATCTTTCGTCCCCTTCGAAAATCAAAAACAGTGTCCTGCACCTCTACTATACGACCAGTAGGTAGCAACTGGTCCGTCAATTCCAAAAAATTACTACTGTCGATTGTTAAAACATGCTGAGATATATCCCTTTGCAGATTCCCACTTAAATTAAAATAAGTATGGTTAGTTGGATTAAGCAACGTCATGTCATCTGATTGCCCCTGATAGAAAATACTAAATTCATTATTATTATTTAACGTATACCTAATTTTCATAGAGAGGGTTCCTGGATACCCTCCCTCCCCGTCAATACTGGTATAATAAAATTCCAGAATAGCTTCTTCTTCCTCGGCGATGATTTCTACATCCCATATTACATTATGAAAACCTTTCAGCCCACCATGAAGATGATTCGGGCCATTATTACTGGCTAATGTATAAGTCTTTCCTGCGAGCTGGAACTGTGCATTTTTTATTCTACCAGCTACTCTGCCCACGACTGCACCAGCGTACATAGAATTGTCTTTGTAATTTGCAAAATCTTGAAACCCTAGCACAATATTTTCAAATTCTCCTCGGCGATCAGGGGTTATCATTTTGGTGATGGTACATCCGTAATTCAAACAGGAAATTTCTACACCGTTAGCATTTTTCAAAGTATATTCATATACTTTTTGGTTATTTTCCATACCGAATAACTCTTTGCTAATTAACATAACTTTCACTCCCTTGCAACACTCTTAGTTTATTGTATGGATAAACTATTCAATTAAATTTTATAAACTCCTTTAAATACTATTCCATTTTCTAGAAAAACATCTGGAATTAGCTTTTATTTATGACAGAAAAAAGAGGCCATTAAAAAATAAAAGCCTCTTTGCCAACATTCTATTTTATTTTGATAATAAATTCCCCAACCGAAACATAGAAGGATCAATGGTCCGCTTGTGACCAATGGCATCTGCCAAGTCAACTGTAACCACCCCACCATTACGAGAACCAAACATCACATCTGATATGCCTGAAATCAAGCCCAATGTGGCGTGTTCGCCTAAGGTACTGGCTAAAATACGATCAAATACACTGGGTGACCCACCCCGTTGAATATGTCCTAGTACTGAGACCCGAGTATCAAGCCCTGTAGCAGCAACAATTTTTTCACCAATTTCCACAGCACTACCAGCGCCCTCAGCCACCACTACTACACTATACCTTTTACCAGAATCCCGAGATTGACTCAATTTCTGGCATAGTTCATCCAAATTTACACTCATCTCAGGAATAAGAATATGCTCAGCCCCACCGGCCAGTCCAGCCGTCATGGCAATCCAACCAGAATTACGTCCCATAACCTCCAAAACAATAACCCGACCATGGGAAGAAGCCGTATCACGCAATTTGTTGATGGCGTCCACCACTGTATTCGTTGCAGTATCAAAACCAATGGTATAATCCGTACCCCAAATATCATTGTCAATGGTACCTGGTAAACCAACGACAGCAATCCCCATTTTCGACAAGTGCTCCGCACCGGTCATTGATCCATCGCCACCGATGACGACTACCCCTTCAATACCATGGCGCTGTAGATTATCAAAAGCCTGCTGGCGGCCCTCGACGGTTCGAAACTCCTCGCAACGGGCCGTTCCCAGAAAAGTACCACCCCGTTGCAGAATATCACCTACTGAGCGGGATTCTAATTTAACCATTTTATCTTCATACATGCCGGCATAACCGTTATAAATTCCCCATACTTCTACCCCTTCATGAATGGCTACGCGTACAACCGCGCGGATTGCAGCATTCATACCAGGTGAGTCACCCCCACTGGTCATTACCGCAATACGTTTCAACATAAACATTCCACCTCTACTTCTTAATCTATAATAGTTAGGCAGCGAAGTGTTACCTTCGCTGCCTTGCACCATACTCTAATAAAAAATTATTTTTCAAAATTCGCAGCAATTTCTTCCAGTTTTCCTTTAATTTCTGCGGTAGTACGTAGGGTAAGTACCTGAGCAGCCCACTCTTTGGCCTGCTCGACGCTAAGCTGACGAATAAGATGCTTCACGACAGGAACACAGCGTGCGCTCATTGATAATTCAGTTAAACCAAGTCCAACGAGCAACGGCGTCGCAAGAGCATCCCCCGCCATTTCACCACACATTCCAACCCACTTACCATTTTTTTGTGCTTCCTTCGCGACATTAGCAATGAGCCGTATGACGGGCGGCTGAAAATAATCACTCAACCACGCCACGTGCTCATTCATACGATCTGCAGCCATGGTATACTGCACCAAATCATTGGTACCAATACTAAAAAAGTCTACTTCAGGAGCTAGTATATCTGCAATAACAGCTGCCGATGGAACTTCAATCATAATGCCGACAGGCACATCGGCGCGGAACGGGATTCCTTCCTGGGTCAGTTCATCAGCCACTTCTTTTAGTAAGGCTTTGGCGTTTATTAATTCGTCTAATGTGGCAATCATAGGAAACATGATATATAAGTTACCTTCCACACCAGCCCGGAGTAATGCACGTAACTGTGTTTTAAAAACATCTTGATAAACCATACAAAGTCGAATAGCTCTGAGCCCTAAAGCCGGATTAGCCTCGGTCAAACCACCAATGAAGGGTAGTTGCTTATCGCCACCAGCATCCAGAGTCCTAATGACAATTTTTTTGTCTGGCATGGCGGTCAGTACAGCACGATAAGATTGGTATTGTTCTTCTTCGGTGGGCACACTGGTTTTGTCCAAGAACAAAAATTCAGTACGAAATAGACCTACACCATCAGCCCCTGCGGCAATGACCTTTTTCATATCGGCAGGTGTACCAATATTGGAGGCTACCTCAATATGGGAGCCATCAAGAGTCACACTAGGCAAATGACCGATTTCTGCTAACGCTGCTGCTTTGGTTTTTTCCGTTTGCAAACGTTGGCGATATTCGGCGAGCAAACTTTCATCAGGATTGACCAATACTTTACCCACATGGCCATCAACAATAACCATATCCCCATTGTTTAGTTTATCAATCGCCCCGCTGCCTACACCAACTACAGCGGCCAATCCTGCCGCTCTAGCCAAAATAGAACTATGGGATGTTTTCCCACCGAGGGCTGTAATAAAACCAAAGACACGATCAAAATCGATAGCTGCCGTATCGGATGGTAACAAATCACTTGCTACCAAAATACCTTCATATTTCACATCTTCCACTTTACCTTGCAAGATACGTAATAAGCGTTTACCAATATCCTTAATGTCAGCTGCTCGTTCACGCATATACTCATCATCAAGAGAAGCAAACATGCTGGCAATAGCCTGACTAGCAACGTCTACTGCTGCTTCCGCACTGGCACAATTACTATCAATCTCCTCAAAAACAGCATCAACTAAAGATGGATCTTCAACCATTAATTTGTGGGCAGCAAAAACTTCCGCCTCATGTTCCCCAACAGTCTTGGCTGTATGTTCCTGCAAAGCATCCAACTGCAGGACTGCAACTTGCTGCGCCGCTACAAATCGTTCTTTTTCGCGAGGAATTTCACTAGGCTCCACTGTACGAGAAAAATCATGTTCGCATTCCTGTAGATGGATAATCCTGCCAATTGCAATCCCTGCTGAAGCTGCAATTCCTTCTATTTCCCACATATTGATCACGCTTCCCCAAAATTATCGGAAACCAACTTTTGCAAAACTTTTGCAGCCTCGTCGGCATCTGGGCCATCAATTTTCACAACGATGGACTCACCTTGTTTCACACCTAAGCCCATAAGGCTGATAATACTTTTGGCATTAGCCGTTTTTCCACCTCTAAGTATCATAACCGTTGATTTAAATGCTGACGCTTTTTGTGCAAACAAAGCGGCTGGTCTAGCGTGTAGTCCTGCCTTATTCTCAATTTTTAAAGTGATTTCCATAATTTCACACAACCTTTTCTTTATTTTTATAATATTATTCACCACTTAGCTTAATATCCCTGCCCACTATCCAACAATTCCAAATATAAATAAGCCACTCATCATTCCTAAGACTACTTATACCTAGCTCCCCTCCTCCCTATTTTAGCTTGGTCATCATATCAATAGGAGTATCATTGGGTAACATTTGAATTTGTAACGCCACGCCCTGTGCGTGGAGTTTTTTAAAAGCATAATGTTCCTGCTCATTGACGGACACGGCTGTCGTCAATTGTGTCTTGCCCGGGCTAAAACTCATACCACCAATATTCACAGTACTAATTTTTACCCCACCTTCAAGTAAGGTCATGATTGTCTGGGGATTAGTAAACAACAATAGTAATTTTTCATTGCCAAATTTATCACATAACAATGCTTCAATACCTTGCTTGGCAGTAAGAATAGATACTTTTATATGAGGAGGTGCTACGGTTTTTAGTAGTATTTTGCGAATTTCATCCGTTGCCACCTTATCATCAATAACAACCAAATGCTGAGCTACCACAGCTCGACTCCACGCCATAACTACTTGTCCATGGATTAATCGATCGTCAATTCTTACTAATTCAATACTCATGGTATGTTAGTACTCACTTTCTCTTCTTGTCTTATTTATTGCAATATTCATGCCATTTATTGTTGTATTAAAGAAAAAATTCTTAATACATCTTATAATAACCTGATTCTATCAGAAAATTTGTACTTTTTTTATGTGAAAAAATTTTATTACAACATACCACGTAGACTATTGTTTCAATATTCAGAATGTGTTTCTTTTGTGTTTCGAATGTGTTTTAATCTAGTGATAAATTTAATAAAGAAAACTTGGCTTCGGCCAAGCCTCAGTGCAGACGGAAGCCTTAGTTGTTCTTACTTGTAATCAAGAAAGTGATATACTTTCTGATTCCGCAAAAAGAGGCTTTAACATAAAGCCCCTTTTATTCCCTATCTATCTTAGTAATTTATTTTGATAACACATTTGCTAACCGGAACATGGAAGGGTCAATCGTCCGTTTATGACCAATGGCATCCGCTAAGTCAATGGTAACAACGCCACCACTGCGCGAACCAAACATCACATTGGATATCCCTGAAATCAGCGCCAACGTAGCATGTTCACCCAAGGTACTGGCTAAAATTCGATCAAATACACTAGGTGAACCACCCCGCTGAATATGTCCAAGGACTGAAACCCGCGTATCAAGCCCCGTGGAATCAACAATTTTTTTACCAATTTCCACAGCACTCCCGGCCCCCTCAGCCACCACGACCACACTATATCTCTTACCAGAATCACGAGACTGACGTAATTTGTGGCACAATTCATCCAGATTGACACTCATCTCTGGGATAAGGATGTGTTCTGCGCCACCTGCCAGTCCAGAAGTCATGGCAATCCAACCTGAATTACGCCCCATAACTTCCAGAACAATAACCCGTCCATGAGAGGAGGCCGTGTCACGTAATTTATTAATGGCATCCACCACTGTATTGGTAGCCGTATCAAAACCAATTGTATAATCAGTACCCCAAATATCATTATCAATGGTCCCCGGTAAACCAACGACAGCGATCCCCATTTGCGATAAGAGTTCAGCACCACGCATTGACCCATCACCACCGATAATGACAACACCTTCAATCTCATGGCGTTTTAGATTTTCAAAGGCTTGCTGGCGCCCCTCGGGTGTCAGAAACTCCTCACAACGGGCCGTTCCCAGAAAGGTCCCTCCCCGTTGCAGAACATCCCCAACTGACCTAGATGTTAATTTAACCATTTTATCTTTATACATACCAGCATAACCGTCATAGATTCCCCATACTTCCACCCCTTCATGAATGGCCACGCGCACAACGGCGCGAATGGCAGCATTCATACCAGGAGAATCACCACCGCTCGTCATAACTGCAATCCGTTTCAACATAAATATACACCTCTTTCAAAGTTACTTCCATATTTCATATTTTTTTACCCTTATTATAAACATTCACCATTTAGCCCAACATCCCTGCCAAATTCTAGAAAAGCTTAAAAATATGCCCCTACTCTTCCGCATTAAAATAGACTTTATAAAAGTTCATACCTTTTTCCTCATCGAAACCCCGTTCGATAAACTGCATGTTATCAGTGTCAGCGGTGGCGTGTTTAATTTTAATTTCAAATTCAGTGTCTAACTTAATAAGATTTTTGAATTTTCTTTTCATGATTTTCACGGCCGGGTTTGAAATACTAAAATTTTCTGCCGTCGTGAGTCCTTGATTGCTATCATAATTTTGTTTGTGCGCTATAAATTGTTCAATCAGTTCAGGCTCTTTAACGACTTCCTGAACAAAATTTCCCAAATCAAATTCACTGTGTTTGTCAAAATAAGCCACGGCCTCATTCATAAAAATAACTTTATCTTTGCGATCAGCCTGATAGATTTCGCCATAAATATTCTCAACAAAATCCTGACATACGGTCAAGCAATTTTCTGTATGAAAATAACCATCTTGCACATCGGTCAGTTGTAAAAATTCATCTTTCCAATATAAGGCCTCATCATTGCCTTTTTTCACAGCATCCACAGTCAAAACACGATAACCATCGCTGGATTCTGTATTAAAAATAATACAGCCTTTATCTAATTTTTTAATATTAATACCTTTATCACTGCCAACTAAAAATTCATTAGCATAGCGAGTAATTTTCAAATAGGTTTCTTTTTTTTCTGTTTTAAAAATACCAATAGCGTCCGTTCTTTGCTCATTAACAATACAATCGGTGAGATATACCATATAGAATTCCCCACCTTTAATTTGAGGATGGGAAGATTTCTCGTATAAATGTTTTAATATATTAACTGATTGGGTATAAAAGCTATCACGATCCACAAATATGCTACTAATATACATATATAATTCATTTAAATGAATATCCGTCTCATGAAAAAACTTATGAAATACGTCTTCCTTAAAAGAAGATAAAAAATACTTCAGCAGTAATTCTTCCACATCACCGTCTTTCATTTCACAGACTGTCGGGGAGACGAAAACACCTTCATCCCGCAGTTTATTACCGACTTGATGTATAATTAATTGTTCCAAATTTACAGTAGAAAAGTCAAACACTAGCTTCATCCTTCCTGATACAATCAAATAAATTGTCATTCTATTGTATCACAACTCCCTACAATAACACTAATTAGACATGGATAAGAAACAATAAAAAAAGCAACTTGAGTCTCCCAAAAGAGATTCAAGTTGCTTTAGTATTAACCTTCGGCTTATTCTGCCATAGTACTAAACAGTACTATTTTCCCTGGATTCATAATGTTATTAGGATCGAAAGCCTTTTTAATGGTGTGTAATACTTTCTTTTGTCCTTCATTCATATGCTTGTACATGGCCGATATGCGTTTTGCACCAATACCGTGCTCACCAGATAAATTACCGTCAAGTTTATATACAGCATCATAGATTTCTGCCAATACTGCATCTTTAAGGTCATGCCACGCATGTTCATCACGTTCTTCACGTAAAATAGTCGCATGAATATTTCCGTCACCAGCATGGCCAGCACTAGGAATTTTGCATTCAAATTTTGCCGCGATTTTTTCAATGGCATCGAGGGCGGCCGGAATATTGGAAATGGGCACGACAATGTCCTCCATACAATAGACAGGACTAATCATCCGCAATGCTTCCGCATAACACTTCCGCGATTTCCAGATACGATCTTGCGTGGAAATATTATCTGCAACAAAAACTTCTAACGCACCATTTTCCATACACAACTTGCCAATTGTTTCATAATCCTCCTGCACTTGCAGTTCACTATTGCCATCCACTTCACAAATAATGTAGGCGCCTGCCTCTTGGCTAAAAGGCAAGGTCTTATTCAAATACTGCTCAGCTGCTAAAACGGATAAGCGATCCATGAATTCAACGGCCGCTGGAATAATGCCCGCCGTCATAATTTTGGGTACAACCTTAATGGCTGATTGCATATCGGGAAAAGGAATTAATAAATCCGCAACATATTGAGGTAGTGGCATCAGTTTGAGCCATATTTTTGTAATAATACCCAAAGTACCTTCGGAACCTACCATTAAATGTACCATATCATAAAACGTAACATCTTTTACGTTTTTACCACCATAAGTAACAATTTCACCATCAGCCATAACCACTTCTAGCCCATATACATGCCGACCTGTCACGCCGTATTTAACAGCTTTATTGCCACCCGCATTTGTCGCAACATTACCACCAATGAATGAGGACTCAGCGGAACAAGGATCACCTGCATAAAAAAGGTTTAAGACCTTAGCCTCTTTTTGCACTTCACCGGTCGTAACACCAGGTTCTAATACCATAAATAAATTTTCATTATCAATTTCTAAAATTTTATTCATTTTTTCTAAGGACAATACCATACCACCATGCATAGCGACAGCACCACCTGCAAGACCTGATCCACCACCGCGGGGAGTGATAGGAATGAGTTCACGATTGGCCAACTTGACAATTTCAGCAATTTGCTCTGCATTTTCTGGTTTTACAACAACTTCAGGCATTTTCTCCCAAAGCTTATCTGAAGTCTCATCATGAGAATACATTTCCATTTTTTCTTCATCGACAATTACATTTCCTATGCCGATCATATCTTGCAACTCTTTAATAATGGAATCTGTTACTTTATTAAATTGCATTACCGATCCCCCCTTATGCTATTGCTTTTGCTTTCATTTTTTTGACTGCTTCAATTAACATAGGCACCACATCAAAAACATCGCCGACAATACCGAAATCTGCTACTTTGAAAATTTGTGCTTCAGGGTCTTTATTGATGGCAACAATGACATCCGAGGTTTGCATACCTGCCAAAAACTGAATCTTCCCTGCAATGCCGAGAGCAATGATTAACTTAGGTGATACGGTTTTACCAGAAAGACCAACCTGATGAGGATAGGTCGCCCAACCAAGCTCGACTGCGTCACGGGTGGCGCCAACGGCTGCTCCCATTAACTCTGCCAATTCTTCCACCAATTTAAATCCTTGGGCATTTTTCATCCCTTTACCACCAGCAATTATAATATCAGCTTCTTCAATACTAACCGCTTGGGTCGTATCGATAATAAACTCCAGGAATTTTTCAACGGTCATTATTGTTGATCCTTCATACTTCTTAACAATAATTTCCCCTGTGCGCGTTGTATCAATCTCAGATTGTTTCGCGGATCTAGGACGTACCGTCGCCATTTGTGGACGAGTATTGGGAGTTTTAATCGTCGCCATAATGTTGCCACCAATCGCCGGGCGAGTTTGAAGTAGTAGCTTAGTCTCAGGATCAATGGTAAGTTCTGTACAATCAGCTGTTAAACCCGTGCTGGCTTTAGCAGCAACCAATGGCATCACTGTACGGCCCGTCGTCGTGGCCCCTGAAATAATTATTTCAGGTTTTTCTTCATTCACTAAGCGAGTAATCGCATTGCTGTAAGGTTGCGGCAAAAAATTCTTGAAGACAGGATCTTGAATGAAAAAAACTTTATCCGCACCGCGCAAAATAACTTCTTCCATATTGTTAATTTTATCGCCTAGTAAAACACAACTCAGTTCACACCCCAGAGTGTCGGCAATCCCACGCCCCCAAGTTAATAATTCAAAAGTAACAGCTTGAATTTTGCCATCACGTTGTTCACCAAGGATAAAGACGCCTTTATAATCTGCAATATTTTTTGCTTCTGCTATACTACAATTTACATACATTGACATTATTATTCCCCCCTTTTATACAACATCCTTGCTAACTAAAAACGACAGCAATTCATCAATGGGTTTCGTAGTACCATTGGTCTTAAACATGATGGTGTCCCGAGAAAGTTTAGGACTAAAAATTTTAACCACGCGGGTTGGCGAGCCAGTCAGTCCTAGTTCACTCTTATCGAAACCAAGTTCTGCATTAGCCCACATGGGAACTTCAACGTTTTTAGCTCTCAATTTACCACTTAATGTTGGAAATCCAGTATCACTAATATCTTTATTTACAGAAACCAATACTGGGAAAGGTACTTGAACTCGTTCAAAGCCACTTTCAACAGTACGTCTCACAATAACGCCGTCTTCTAAAATTTCCAATGCCGACACATATGTTTGTGCTGGAACATTGAGATAATGAGCAATCATGGCTGCCGTCTGGCCTGTCTCACCATCAGTTGCACGTTCCCCACAGAGAATCAGATCAAAAGTTCCGGATTTTTTAATACCTGCTGCAATAACCTTAGCTGTGGCAATGGTATCTGAACCGGCAAATTCTCTACCGGACACTAAGACTCCACCATCGGCCCCCATGGCAATTGCTTCTTTAATGGCTTTCATGGCTGACGGTGGTCCCATACTCACTACAGTAATTGTTACATCAGGATGGGTACTCTTAATGCGAATGGCCTCAGCTAATGCATTTTCATCTAATGGATTAATAATCGTATCTTTGCCAGTACGCACCATAACGCCAGTGATGGGATCGAGTTTTACAGAGTCAGTTCCCGGAACTTGTTTAACTAGTACAATAATTTTCAAACTAACACACCCCCTAATTTACTTTACCGTAGTAAGATAACCTTCTTGTTAGACTTAATACCATTCCTGTTGAAAATCATCCCTTAGAGTCTTAAAAAAATGCCTTTACACTAAAGATGTAATTTTCCAAATCCATTAATAATTCTTTCTTTTCTATATCGTACACGATTATACTCCTAAGGTAAAATTGTTATTAGTAATCCTCATCATGCCTTTTATCTATGTATCAATTATAATCTATGCTCGAAGGTTATGTTACATATGTAACATACTAAATATTTATATAAGTAGAAAAAGTGCTAACGTCATTTTGTCATTATCACCAGGTGCGAGGGCCGCTACTGCAACTTATCTATATAAAAAAACCATCTCAAAGAGATGGTTTTTTATACCCTATATAGCAAAAAAGTATTATCTTTTTCACTGGCCAAATCAATCTAAACCTTATTCACCATTACATCTATCAATTTAAGGTTACTATTTTCAAGACTTTTTCTTACATCAGGTAAATCTTGGCTAAACTGATGAGCTGCCGCTGTGACGGGAAAAGTAACACGGATGTCTAGTTGATTATCCCCATATAATCGAAAAACACTATCAACGACACCAATATTTTCAGTATCAACAGAGACCCGTAGCCATGTTTCAAATTCTCGTTTGGTTAGCTGGCTACTACCACTATTCTCTTTTTGTTCATGATAAATATGAATATGGGCAGGATAATATATCCCCTCAGCAACCTGTAATGGTACTGAGAACGACAAAGTGCTGTGCTCCACCTGCTTTTCTCCGACTAGCCCCGTCGATTTATAGATAGATTGAGCCAATTCTTTGACCATACCTGCCGACTTTTCTAACGTCTGACTCTCAATACCTTGCCATTGCTGTGTCCCTAAGGATTTTAACAGTGCCCACATCTTGGGTAATTCAGGCAAATTATGTTTTGCTCCCCCTTGTTGCAATATCTGAGGGATATTGGACTCAAGCAATTTGGTTATCTCCTCTAAGGTATGTTGTTCCTTGGCTAACTGTTTGGGCTCCGAGGTTAGCATTTGCGTCTTTAATTGTTCAATCATGGTTTTTAGTTGTTCAACAGTTGTGTTTGTAGTCATAACCTGTTTTGCCAATTGGAGCAAGCCAGTATTGGTCTCAGCTGCGATTAATGGGGCTTTCCCCATGAATTTTTCAATGTTTTTTTCGACAAAGCCTTGCAGGTCACTTGACATATTTTCATGCAAGATGACAGCAGTGCCAAATGTATCTGCTAATTTGCTCAGGCTCTCCGGGATATTTTTCTGTTGCAAAGCCTGCTCTAAAGCCTTGCCAATTTCAGGCGGCAGAGTTTTAACAAATAATTCTAAGTTTGCAACTACCGTCCCTTTATTGCCAATCTCTGAGGGTAGGGATTGTACAAACTGAGCCAGTTGGGTAACTACGGCCTCTTTCGTGCCGTTCTCAGGGGACAAAGATGCTACAAACTGCTCTAATTGGGTAACTACCGTCCCCTTATTACTCATCTCAGGGGGCAAGGATTGTACAAACTGTTCTAATTGGCTAACTACTGCCTCTTTATTGCTCATTTCAGAGGGCATGGATTGTATAAACTGGGCTAACTGAGTGACCACCACCCCTTTATTGTTAATCTCACGGGGTAAGGATTGTACGAAGTTCTCCAGTTGGCTAACGACTGTCCCTTTCCCAGGTAACATTTCTTGAGTTATCTGCTTTAATAAGTCGGCAGCAGCCTGCAACGTCTTGGGCTGCACCTCTTTAAACTGCCATGCCTCAGATATTTTTAACAGCGCCCACACTCTCGGCAATTCAGGTATATTATTTTGTTTCGCCAATTGTTGTAATTGTTCTGGCATATCTTGCCCCAACAAAGTAGTTAACTTTGCCATAACTTTTTCTTCATGGAAGGATAGTGGCTCCATATTTTCTGGTAAAGCTTGCTCCAAAAGTTGCTCTAGAACTGGACCTAAATTACTCTGGGGCACAGCATTACGCACCAACAACTGTTTAGCTAATTGCACAAGTTCTTTTGCCGACTGTTCAGGATTTTTTTCTAGCTGTTGTGTGAAATTTTCCAAAGCCTGTTGCACAAACTTCTTTATTTCACTATCCTCGTCCTTATATAAGACTGCGCTAAATTCTAATGTAGTACTCATCTCTCTGAGTTGGTCTGCTGCGTTCTTTTGCCCTTTAAGCAAATTTTCTAGTCCTTGTGGTAGCTCAGTCTCTGCTGACATCTGCTCTAACAATTCTGTCACAGCTTTTCGAATATCCTCCGGTAGAGCCTGGATTAATTCTTGGCGATTTTGTAGCATTGTTGCAAATTCAGCTAATTTTATTTTAAGCCCATCGTGTAAATCAACCTGAAAGTCTTGCTGCATAGCCACATTAGTATCCCCTACCTGGGGCTTTTCACCAGCCTGCTGAGCATGATCAGACTGAACACTCACGACGATGGGTTCAGGTACTTGATAAACTTTACCAATCTCCATTGATTCCACCTCTATTCCTAAAATATATAGTAACGTATACCCATTAGAAATCAAGGGAGATGAAATGATTATTGGCTGACTTGTTCCAATAACTCTTTCATTTCATCTTGTTGTTTATATAAATATCCATTCTCCCAATTCAAGCTCATGGCTCGTTCAAAATCATCAATAGCTTTTACAATAAAATCAGCATTTTTATTAAGGCGAGCCTTACGTGCATATACTAAACCCCTCTTGGTATAAGCCGCATCATGCTGTGGTTCTAAGGCAATCACTTGACTATAATCATTAATGGCTGCTAAAAGGTCTTCAGAAGCATGATGATCTTGGGTATGGTCATTTTTCTCAATGGCTTGTTTTTCCTCAGATAATGCTACATCATCATACAACTCCCCCCGCCCGAAATACCCTGTTGCATTCTTTGGTGCCAAGGAAATGGCCACCGAATAATCAGCCACCGACTTGGCTTTTTGGTGAAAATTCCGGTGATAACATTTTCCACGATACAAATAGGGCCCAGGTTGGTTGGGATTGACTTCGATGGCTGTGGTAAAATCGCGCACTGCATCCACAGGTTGATGCAGTGCCACATGTACTAACCCCCGTTGTACTAAGGCCTCATAATCTTTAGGACTTACAGCTAATACCTTTGTGAACGCCTTGCATGCTCTTACCCAATCTTTCTGTCCCACCAATGCCATGGCGTATAAATAATCTTGCTGACCTTGCATCTGCTGCTGATTTTGCTTTTGACTGACTTGCTTTTTGGTGTGTGTATTACAATAATCCTGTATCCTCTCCAGTAAGGCGGGTATCTGTATTTCTTCATAATTGGCTAAGCTGGATTTAATATACTGAGAATCAAGGACGATGGCAGAAGCATCTTTCGGTTGCTTCTTTTGATCAAATTTATCCCCTTTGGTCATGAGTATTCGTTGCTCTAATTCAAGATGAAGTGCCTCATGGCCTTTCCCTTCGCCTGTCATGATCTGGTAACGATCCACTTGTTCTTTTAATAATTGACCTACCCGCTGTTCATCCAAATAAAATGTTGCAGAAAATTTTTCTACTATCCATTTGCCAATCGGAGTTGCTATTTCAGGTTTAAATTCTGGTTGGTTTTTTGTAAGCCAATTTTCCAAGCGTTGATAGGTATAACAGGTTATTTCAAAAATGGTTGCATCTCCCAAATATTCCTTTGCGATTTGAAAAAACTTGTTAGCCTGTTCTTCTTCACCATATTTTCCACACTGAATCGCACTGTGGATGATTTCTACAAAAATTGCGTAAACATCAGGATGATCCGTATCCACTGTTTCCATTTCTTGCGCTACCCATTTGCGAATATGGGATTTACTTTCCGTATTTTTTGAAAAGATCTTTGAAAAGATACCCAATATGAATCCCCTCCCGTTTATCCACGTCCAACATTAGCTAGACAAGCTCATTATATAATTATCGCATAAATTGGAAATTATACAACACTATCTTTGTCCCAGCAACACAATCAAAAAAAAGCCTCGGCACTGCCGAGGCTTCTGAGTTCTTCAACAATGGAAGAGCTCTTTTACATTTAGTTTTTATAAACCTATTATAGTGAAAAGCTGATACCGCCAATTAAACCTTTGACTGTTGCATCAGCTTTAAAGCCACCACCGAAGTCTATGTCTTTATATTTTGTATCACGATACCCTAGGTTCAAGGCAACATTTTTATTAAAATCATAATTAAGACCCAGTTCATAACCAGCAACACGATTACCAATACTCACAGTGCCATAAGCTTTGGTGCTTGGTGCGATGGGCACACTAGCAGCAGCCCCAACGACGAAGCCATCTTTCTCTGAACCACCACCGGACCACCCTGTTTTAGTAACACCACCAAAAACTGAAACATTCGCAAAGATATCCACTAAATTGGATACTAAAACAAGTTGCTGTGCTTTAAGCTTACCACCATTTTCTTTAATTTTGAAATCGTTGTACGTATATTGTCCAGCAAAACCAAATCCAATACCTGCGGTAACGCCATACCCAATACTTTGTTTGCCATCGTATTTAGTACCACTTACTGATAAATCGGGAGCACCCGTATTCAGATCCAAAGTGACTTTTCCGATGGAATAGTCAGGCATCGGACTGGCCGCACACATAGCGGACATTGCAATGAGTAGTATAAATGCCAAGCACAAGATTTTTTTCATGGAATGACCTTCTTTCTTCTTTTTTATATGATTTTCGACATAATTATATCAAAGTTATCTTTGATTTTCCTTTATTTTTTTATACTTTCTAGCCAATCTTCGCCAACTTCCACGGTATCATAGGATCCACCACATTTTTTAACTCTGAGGGTGGAGTTTTAATAATTCTAATTCCTGCTATAATGAAGAGTAGCTCATCTGCAAATCAACAAAACAAAGAGATATTAGTGTTACACTTGGTATACAAAAGAAATCAAATGCGAGGAGTGTCGATTCGATTTGCCAAATACTAAATTAATCAACCTTCATTTACAAGACATGATCGTCAACCTAAAAGGCCATGAAAAACAAGTTAGAACCCGCTATAATATCATTAGTAATGTGCGACTACTGGTATTTTTGCTAGGCACCATTCTAGCTGGATTTTTTTATACGGAGAATTCTCTACCAAATGCATATGTAACATTTTTCATATGCATCATAGTGTTTAGTTTCTTTGTTGCTAAACATAAGCGCATTGCAAGTAGGCTACAAGAAATTGGTTACAAAATAATAATTAATCAGCAATATCTGGATCGAATGGATGGAAAATGGGTCTCCTTTACCAATGACGGACAAGATTTAGTGGATGATCAGCATCCTTATACCAGTGATTTAGATATCTTTGGTGCTAAGTCATTATTTCAGTGGATGAATGTTACCTATACTTTTTATGGACGTAACATACTAAAAGATTATCTCGGCAGTCATCAGCAAAATCCTACCCTCCTCAACAAACGGCAACAGGCCGTCAAAGAGCTCTCTGGGAAACTAGACTTCTGTCAGGATCTACAATGTGCTGGAATGAGTTTTTCCCAAATGGGCAATGACCCTGAAGGATTATTGTATTATGCGGAAAAAACACAAAAAATTAGTAACGGGTGGATGGTTTTTCTAGCCTATCTCTTCCCAATGCTAACATTGGGAACCACGGCCCTATGCATTCTAAAATTCCCCATTTCAGCTTACATCCCCTTTGCCTTATTCACCCTACAACTTTTCTTAACATTTATGGCCTATCACAAGATCACGCCTCTTTTGCAAGATGTCTATACCATCAAAAATGATCTTTCCGTATTTAGTTCCTTAATCAAATTAATCGAAGAGCAATCCTTTACTGACGATTATTTGTCACAATTAAAAGCACGTTTTTTTATGGGCAAAAAAAGTTCATCCCTACAAATAAAAAGATTACAACAAATCATTAGTTTTATCGATGTGCAGTATAGTCCCATGTTATCTTTTGTCTTGAATGTTTTCTTGCTCTGGGATTATCATTGTTTATTTAAGGTGGAGCAATGGAAGCAAGCAAATGGCACCTTCATTAGAAAATGGCTTGAAACCATTGGTTATTTCGAAGCAATTTCTAGCTTAGCCGTTATATCCCAAATCAATCCTCAATGGTGTTTTCCCCAGTTTTCAGAGGATAAACTCCTGTTAACAGCACAAAACCTGGGACACCCTTTGATCCCTGAACATAAAAGAATTTGTAACCATGTAGAAATCGGTAATGATATATGCCTTATTACAGGGTCAAATATGTCAGGTAAGACTACTTTCTTACGAACCGTGGGGATAAACCTGGTATTGGCCTACGCTGGGGCACCTGTATGTGCCAAAAACATGGAATGCTCCATGATGGACATCTTTACATCAATGCGAATCATCGACGATGTAAGTAGTGGCATATCCACCTTTTATGCAGAACTCATGCGTATTAAGATGATGATCGACAGTTCCCATAAAGAGGAGAATATGATTTTCTTGATTGATGAAATATTTCGTGGAACTAATTCTCTCGACAGGATTATTGGTGGCAGAAACGTAATAAGAAATTTGAATAAAAATTGGATTGTAGGTTTGATTTCTACCCATGACTTAGAGTTATGTGATTTAGAATACGAAAAAAATGCTAACATTAAGAATTATCATTTTGCAGAAAATTATATCGGCACGGAAATGAAATTTGATTATCAACTGCGTTGTGGACGTTCAACGACTACTAATGCCCAATATTTGATGAAGATGGTTGGTATTGAGTGGGTGGACTAGTTACATAAAGGGAAGACCTTCGATTTATCGGAGGTCTTCCCTTTATTCACTAGTCCGCGCCTTTCCCACTTAAAAAATTCTCCAATAACTTGATACCTTCAGGCGTCAAGATGGATTCAGGATGAAACTGTACCCCTTGAACATTGTACTCACGGTGCCGAAGTCCCATAATCATACCATCAGCCAGAGTGGAGGTTATCTCTAAGCAATCGGGGAAACTATCCCGTTCAACTATGAGGGAATGATAACGTCCTGCAATAAAATTGGGTGAAACACCTTCATACAGTCCTGTACCATTATGCTGAATAGACGCCACTTTACCATGTATTGGTTCAGGCGCACGCACGACCCGCCCGCCAAAAACTTCACCAATGGCCTGGTGTCCAAGACAGATTCCTAGGATTGGCACACGTCCAGCAAATTCCTTAATGACAGCTTTACTAATCCCAGCATCATCGGGAGTGCCAGGACCGGGCGAGATAATGATGGCCTCATAACCACCGGTCGCAATATCATTCAAGGTCATCTGATCATTACGAACAACATGGACCTCATAACCGAGATTAGCAACATATTGATATACGTTATAGGTAAAAGAATCATAATTATCAATGATGAGTATCATCGTCATCACCCTCCCCAACCACCTGGAATAAAACCCTAGCTTTATGCAATACTTCTTGGAATTCCTTCTCTGGTACTGAATCAGCAACAATACCGGCGCCAGCCTGTATTCTAACTTCATTCCCATCAATGACCATGGTCCGAATGGTAATACAAGTATCCATATTCCCCCGGAAATCTACATATCCTACCGCCCCACCATAAGGACCACGACGCACAGTTTCTAAATCATTAATAATTTCCATGGCCCGCACTTTTGGTGCCCCGCTTAAGGTACCGGCTGGGAAGCAAGCTGTTAATACATCTAAGGCTGCAAACTTAGGATTGATGCGCCCTACCACCTCAGAAACGATATGCATAATATGTGAAAACTTTTCGATTTTCATCATCTGTTTTACCTGGACTGTCCCAGGTAAACTGACGCGACCAATATCATTACGTGCTAGGTCAACAAGCATGGCGTGTTCAGCTCGTTCCTTAGGATCAGCTAGAAGTTCTACTGCCAATTGCTCATCCTCAGCTACGTCCTTACCCCGAGGACGAGCGCCTGCAATGGGATAGGTCGTGACTTCTCCACCGGATAGTTTAACCAACATTTCTGGTGATGCACCGACTAATTTACGCTGTCCAAAATTAATATAAAACATATAGGCTGAGGGGTTAACCTGCCGTAGACGACGATAGAGAGCAAAAGGATGTTTCTTTAACTTACTACAAAATTGTTGGGATAAGACCACTTGAAAAATATCCCCGGCTACGATGTGTTCCTTGGCCTGTTTAACGATGGAGATAAACTTCTGCTGTGCCTCTTCATCAATCACAAGCCGTTTCCCCAGTCTCGGCGTGGTTGTATTATCCTGAGGCAGGTCGGCGGGTTTACGTAATTTTTTTATCCATTGTTCAAGTTGGACGATGGCGTCCTCATAGATTTCATGAGCTGCCCTGCCTGTTTCCATCTGTGCTAAATATAATAATTTCGTGGAATGAGTCAGATGATCCATGATGATGATGACCTGACAAAACAGAAGCTGAGATAAGATCATATCTTCAGGAATCTCTAGGCCTCTGATTCGTTCCCATGTTCCTACAGACTCATAAGAAAAATATCCTACCCCACCTCCCGTAAAGGGAGGCAAACTTGGTAAATCTGGAAAAGAAAAATCTTTCATAAAATTACGCAAGACTTCTATAGGAGTCCCCTCTATCTTGAGGGTTTTTCCTCCTGTACTAATTTCAGAATACAAACTTCGCGCCGTGATTGTAGCAAAGGGTGCAGCCCCGATAAAAGAATACCGGCCAAAATTTTTACCAGTGGCCGCACTCTCTAAAATAAAGCCGATATCATCCCCGACTAGTTTATAGTAGAGGGATACAGGTGTTTCCATATCTGTTAGCAAATCCGTAGACACAGGCACAATATTATGGTGCTGGGCCAATTGACAGAATTCGTCCTTAACTGGATAAGTTATCACGCTACTCACACCCTTTCATCTAAAGCCCGCCTAATGGACTTAGCAAACGTGCTAACAGATTCTAAACCTTCATCCATAAGACGTGACATAATAGCACTGCCCACAATGACGGCGTCAGCATGTTTGGCCGCTTCTTGGGCTCCCCGAGCGTCACCGATACCAAAACCAATGGCGGGTGGTACATCCGTTTCACTACGCACAATATCAATGACCTTGGCAATATGAGAAAAATCAACTTCCCGCACTCCTGTTACCCCAGTATTCGAAACGCAATAGACAAAGCCCTGGGCTTTTTGACAAATGGCTACTAGGCGATTTCTCGGTGATGTGGGTGCGACGAGCTGAATCAAATCAATACCAGCTTGCTCACAATACTTTGATAATAAACCTGATTCCTCCAGAGGCAAATCAGGTACAATAATTCCATCCAGTCCAGCGTCAGCAAAGGAACGGACAAATTTTTCTACGCCAACATTCAATATGGTATTTACATAGGTCATGACGACCAAAGGAATCTGGGATGTTTGCCGAATGGTGCGCACTAATTCTAAGACTTTTGGCGTAGTAATGCCGGCTTGTAGGGCCAGAGTAGCGGCCTTTTGGATGACTGGGCCATCAGCCATGGGATCTGAAAAAGGAATACCAAGTTCAATCACATCAGCGCCTGCTGCTTCCAGGACTTGAACGGCCTGTACAGTGCCCGCTACATCTGGGAAACCAGCCGTTACATAGGCAATAAAGCCCTTACGTCCCTCAGTTTTCAACTTTTTAAATTTATCTGCTATTCGTGACATATTGTCCCCTCCAATACACTTGCTACCATCTGTACGTCTTTATCACCCCGACCTGACAAACAAACAACGATAACATCATCAGCCTTTGTCTCAGGCATGAGTTCTTCCAAATACGCCAAAGCATGAGAGCTTTCTAGAGCGGGAATAATTCCCTCGATTTGGGCCAAACGCTGAAAAGCATCCAAGGCCTCTGCATCCGTAACTGCCATATATTTCACGATACCTGTGTCTTTAAAAAAGGAATGTTCTGGACCAATACCAGGATAATCAAGACCCGCTGATATAGAGTACGGCGGAATAACCTGCCCATCATCATTTTGCAACAAATAGCTATAAGAGCCATGTAATACACCCGGACGACCAAGAGTCAAGGATGCAGCATGATCGGGCGTATCCAGCCCTTTACCAGCGGCCTCGATGCCAATTTTAATAATTTCTGTATTGTTACGAAATTGATAGAAAATCCCCATAGCATTACTGCCACCACCAACACAAGCCAGAATATGAGTCAGCTTACCACCTGTTATTTCCTCAATCTGGGCCTGAACTTCCTGACCGATAATAGCTTGAAAATCTCTGACGATCATGGGATAAGGATGAGGACCAACAACCGAACCAATGATGTAATGGGTATCCTCTACATTGGTCACCCAATAACGAATAGCCTCACTAGTGGCATCTTTGAGGGTACCTGAACCACTGGTAACAGGTACGACCTTAGTGCCCAGTAATCTCATGCGGAATACATTAAGGGCTTGCCGCTCAATATCTTCCTCCCCCATAAAGACTAGACACTCCAGTCCAAATAAAGCTGCAACCGTAGCGCACGCCACCCCATGCTGCCCAGCTCCTGTTTCAGCAACAATCCTGGTTTTGCCCATACGCTTAGCGAGTAGCCCTTGCCCTAGGGCATTATTGATTTTGTGGGCCCCCGTATGAAGTAAATCTTCACGTTTTAAATAGATTTTACCGTGGCCATAATGCTCCGTCAGATTCTTCGCAAAATATAACCGGGTTGGGCGCCCCGCATATTCCCGCAAATAAAATTCCACTTCACTTTGGAACTGGGCATCGACTTTTAATTTATTATACGCTTCTTCTAATTCTAGTAATGCAGGCATCACTGTCTCAGGGACAAACTGACCACCATAATCACCAAAACGTCCATTTTTATTAGGCATGTTATTCCCCTCCATTTATCTTATTTATCATTGCCAATTCTCGAGTTTTCTCAGCAATATCTATAGTTTTTACCAATCCTTCACCAACTAATATTCCTCTTACTCCTGCCATTTGCAGGTGATTAGCCTCCGCCCCATTACTCACGCCACTCTCACTGATCAATAAGCGTTTTCCATCACAATAGGGCAATAGATCAAAGGTATTTTGTACATCTGTAACAAATGTTTCTAAGTTCCGATTATTAATTCCCACCAGTGTTGCTGTGGTTTGCTGTACCCGCTGTAGTTCTTCTAAACTATGAACTTCAACCAAGGCGTCCATACCCAGTGTATGGGTTATGTCTAGATACTCTTGCAACTGCTCATCGGATAAAATATGAGCAATGAGTAGTACAGCATCCGCCCCTGCCACTCTCGCTTCATAAATCTGATAAGCATCAATAATAAAATCTTTACGCAAAATAGGTAAGGTGGTGACGGCTCGAACCGCTGGGATATCAGCTAACCGTCCACTAAAATGCTCATCCGTATGAACTGATAGGGCGGTAGCACCATTGTCCGTATAGATTTTCGCCAGCTCTGGCACCGTATAATCCGTACATAGCTGTCCTTTAGCAGGAGATACTAGTTTGCATTCAGCAATCAACGTCCACAGGGATTGCTGCAAGGCTTTGCTGAAAGCAAAGTTACCAGGTGTTATTTGTTTTAATAAATCAGTTAGTGGTCGCTCTTCTTTCGTTGCTGCCACCGTTTGGCGTTTTTTATCAGTAATCTTTTTTAGCATTTTCCATACCACCTTTTGCCCTACGCGCAGCCACTAAAAACTGCTTAATTTTTTCAAGATCCTTCCTACCATTTGTCTCAACACCACCTGACACATCAAGACCTTCAGGGGACAAAATTCTCACTGCCTCCCCTACATTCTCGGCCGTCAACCCACCCGCGACAAACAGAGGTTTTTTTATCTGCTCTCTCACGCCTTGCGCTTGCTGCCAATCAAAAGTTAAACCTGTTCCCCCTTGTTGGCCGGCAACAAAACTATCAAACAACAGCCACTCCACATCATAATCAGCCAGTACTACAGGATCAAAGTCTGCCCCAACCCGCACGGCTTTAATCACTGGAACCTTGACTAACCGACAATATTCTGGGGATTCATTGCCATGTAATTGTACGAAATCCAGTTTACACTCTTTAGCAATTTCCTGTACCTCAGCCAAAGGGGCATTGACAAAAACCCCTACTTTTCCAATACCATCTACCTGATGGGCAATTTTTGCCGCCCCTTGAAGGCTAATCCGCCGACGACTATCAGCAAAAATAAAACCAATTAAATCCGCACCATACTCTCTAGCGGCCTCAGCCGCCAGTCGATCAGTGATACCGCAAACTTTTATGATAATAAGAATCCCTCCTTATGGCTACGTTACATTAAACATTCCTAAGAGGCAATATAGGCATTACTAGCACTACGTAATGCTTCCAATTTAGCAAGAGCTGCACCACTATCGATGCTGGCGGCAGCTGCGATTAATCCGTCTTCTAAGGATTCCACCTTATCAGCAACCAATAATGCAGCCGCAGCATTAATGAGCACAATATCACGTTTGGCCCCGGCCTGCCCTTTAAGAATATTCACAATGATGTCAGCATTTTCTTGTGGTGTACCACCCAAATAATCAACGATGCTGCCACCAGTAAAACCATACTGGACAGGATCAATCACATAGGTCCGTATTTCATTATCACGAACTTCCGTTACCTGGGTAGGCGCCATGGTAGAAATCTCATCCATGCCGTCAAAGCTATGCACGACCATCGCCCGCCGAACGCCAAGACCGTGCAACGCTTCTCCAATCTTTTGCGTTAATGCTGGTTCATATACGCCAATCAATTGACAATGAGCATTGGCCGGATTGGTTAATGGTCCGAGCAAGTTGAATATGGTCCGAAAGCCTAATTCTTTGCGAGGGCCAGCTGCATATTTCATGGCTTTATGAAAAGTAGGAGCATACAAAAAGCCAATGCTCAACTCTTTGATCATGGTCACAACGGCTTCCGGCGGTAAGTTCACATGAATACCTAAGGAACTCAGTACATCAGCACTCCCGCACGAACTGGATACTCCGCGGTTACCATGTTTCGCCACTGTCAGACCCGCCCCCGCTAAAACAAAAGCCACTGTTGTGGAAACATTAAAGGTGCCTTTCTTATCGCCACCGGTACCACAGGTATCAATCAAATGATCATTATTGCAATCAATTTTCACAGCATAGTCCCGCATGGTTTGGGCAAATCCAGTAATTTCTATACTTGTTTCCCCTTTCATCCGTAAAGCAGTCAGTAAAGCGCTAATCTGAATATCACTAGCCTTACCTGACATAATGACTTCCATGGCCTGCTGGGCCTGAATCTGGGAGAGATCCTGCCCGACAATAACTTTATCAATAAATTCCTTTAACATGACGCCATCCTCCTCTAATTTTTGGATATAAAAAAAGAACCCTTTCACCCTATAAAGGGGCGAAATGGTTCGCGATACCACCCTAATTCAGAAAGCCAAAACTTTCTATCTCACTTCAGATACGGGATCACAGTCCGATATCCTAGCCCAATAACGGTGGCAACCGATCCGACCTACTTGCCTAAAAGGCGTTTGGGGGACAGCTTACAGGTCCATTCGTCATGCTCTCTAGGCCGGTCATCTCACCTCCGGTTACCCGGTCACCGACTCGCTGAACTAGAATTTACATAGTTACTCGTCCTGCTCATTGCTATTCTTCCGAATTAACTTAAAGTGATTGTAACACAAACGTCTTTTGCCAGTCAACACTTTCTTACATCTTAGAGACTATTTATTTATTGAGATAAATAACAGTTGAATAGTTAACACCTTTGTGTTAAGATTGCCATTAATAATTGAAATGATAAAAACCATGAAAAGGAAAAGTAGATAGAGTACTCTTGGTACAGAGAATCGGGGAAAGCTGGAAACCCGATGCAAGATCTATGTTGAAGTTCTCCTTGGAGTTGCATACTGAACTCTAGCCTTGCTAGATGGTAGGTAGTGCCGGAACCTTTACCGTTATCATAAAGGGAAGTATCGGCTGCTCTGCATGCCCGTACTTTTGTTGTAGTGCTTTAAAGCAAATAAAGCACAAAGGTGGTAACGAGAGAATAACTTCTCGTCCTTTAATGGATGAGGAGTTTTTTATTTTTTAAAGGAAGTGAAGCCATGACTAAAAGTAAGAACCGGGTTGGTTATTTAGGGCCGCGCGGCACACACAGCGAAGACGTTTGTGCCAGTTTTTTTCACCAAGATCAATGGGATTTAATACCTTACACGACGATTGACGCCTGCATCCGGGCTGCCGCTCATGGAGATGTTGCTGAATGCATTGTACCCATTGAAAATTCCCTGGAAGGTTCCGTCAATATTACCCTGGATACCCTCGCCCATGAAGTGAATTTATCCATTGTGAAAGAAATAGTCTGGCCAATTCGCCATCATCTACTCACCACATCACTTGGTATGGATATTCAAACAATTATCTCCCATCCACAGGCCTTGGCCCAATGCCGGCACTATCTTGCCACGCAGTATCCCCATGCTCAAATTAAAGCAGTAGAAAGTACGGCCGAAGCAGCCCGCATGGTAGCCAATGGCGCAAAAAATCATGCCGCCATCGCCAACCTCAATGCCAGTAAAATTTACGACATGAAAGTTATGGCCTCGGATATCCAGGATCATCCTCATAACTGCACACGTTTTGTCATCCTCAGTCATCAGCCGGGCACTTATGTTGATGGCTATTGGAAAACTTCCATCGTCTGCCGCATCAAAGGTGATAAGCCTGGTAGCTTATTTTCCCTCTTGCAAGAATTAGTCAGTAATAATGTAAATCTCGTTAGAATTGAATCCCGTCCCGCCCGTACATCTCTGGGAGAATATATCTTTTTCATGGATATGGAAGGTAGTATCACAGAAGCCCATGTTCAGACAGCAATCACCGCACTGCAAAACAAAAGTCTGTGGTTTAAAAACCTTGGTTCCTATATTGTATGCAAAAACAATGTATAATTGATCACTATATTTGTTATTATTACCGTTCTCCACTATAGTAAGATAAGCGATTTTATTTTTTGTTTATGCCTCATCCGCCTGTACTAAAATATCACGGATGGCATTCATTTGTTGCTGGGTGATGGCTGCCGCCGGCTGTCGCACAGTTGTATTAATAGGAACACCTTTAAGGGTAACGGCACCTTTTATACCCGAAATAAAAGGATTGGTAACATCATAGATCTTCATCAAAGTGGATATTTTTGCTTGCTTTGCAATTACTTTTTCAAAATCATTGGCCCGATAAGCCTTAAGTAGGCTTATAAAAAGCTCCGGTACAATATTCGTCAAACCGCAAAGAACACCATCTCCCCCTGCCATTAGATTGGGAAGTAAATACTCATCAAAACCTGATAATATTGTAAAGTCTGGGCGTTCTCGTTTTACTAGCTGAATCAGTTTCCGCGTATGACTAATATTGTCAACCGTATCCTTGATAGCTACAATGTGACTAAATTCTTTAGCTAAACGCAAAACAAGATCCGGTGTCAAATCACTACCAGTCCGATCCGGAAAATTATAAAGCATAATCGGTAGGGACGTGGAACGGGCAAGATTAGCATAGTAGCGATAAATGGTTTCCTCATCCAGCTTAAAGTAATAGGGAGCAACGACTACAACGCCATCTGCGCCTGCTTTTTCTGCAAACTGAGTGAGCTCAATCACCTCTTCTTGTGAAGTTCCGCCCGTACCGATGAGTACAGGTACTCTTTTGGCGATATGTTTTACCACAAATGTAACAAACTCTTTCTTTTCGTCCATGGTCAGCGCAAAAAATTCACCAATGCTCCCCATAAATAACAGTCCATTGATTCCATTATCAATCAAGCGATTAATGACAATCTTAGTACCCTCGAAGTCCAATTTACCCTGTTCATCTAAAACAGTAATGACTGGTGTAAGAATTCCTTTAAACATAACATTTCCCCCTTTTATCATTCATCTTTGTTATGGATGATTCCTATTGACAAAAAAGTTATACCGCCTTATGGGTTTCAACTTACTTCTCGTATGGGTTTCTTTTTCATTACGATGATAGCAATAACCCCAATAACAACAACTGCAACAAAACCAATGATAAAGTTATTGGAATATTTTTTTATGAGTTCAACGGCTTGAGGTCCATAGTAAAAAATGAGAAAGCCTTCTAATAAAAATCGTTTCCCCCGCCCCAAGAGGGATGCTAACAGAAATACAAACATGTTAATGCGAAATACACCTGCACTAATACTAATAAACTTGTAGGGAATCGGCGCCATAGCTGCAAAAAAAATGGCCCATCCCCCATATTTTTCTAGCCAATTGTGAATAGTTTCCACATGTTTGGCTGGTGCGTATTTTTGCAATACGGGAAGCCCTAGGCGATCGCCAATAAAATATCCAATAATTCCACCCAGCACGGATGCTATGGTGGCAATGACTGCATAATAAATGGCCTGTTCCGGTGCCGCTAAAGCCATGGGAATCAATAGTAAATCAGGCAAGATTGGAGAAATAAATGATTCAATAAAGGAAACAAAAAACAATCCAATTGTTCCATAATTTTGAAAGAATAAAATCAACGGTTCCACGGATTCACCTCACGTTTAATACTTCAATACCATTCAAGTATTATATACTACTTATCGTTCAAATGTATATAAAGAAAACTTGGCTTCGGCCAATCCTCAGCCCAGGATGAAACCTTAGTTGCCCTTACTTGTAATCGAGAAAGTGTTATACTTTCTGATTACGTAAGAAAAGACTTGGCTTATGCCAAGTCCTCAAAAGTGAGCAAAAAATGCACCTTATAATGGATACACTTTTATGCTCGCCTTTTTGTCATAAAAAATAGTGGGCTTAAAAACATTCTCACTACTTTGAGAAAACTTATCCCTGCACCAATGACGGCAAACAGCAAGTAATACATACCCATTCCCATATCATATTTAAACCATTCTTTCACGCCTTCCATAATGATATGGTCAATTTTAACAAAAGTGAAGAGGTACGCAACAATAATTCCCGAAACGAACCCACCAATCATAACCCGGGAAATCCCCCCCACTACCCCCATCATCAGATAGTATCCACTCTGACCGATATCAATTTTTACCAGTTCTCTTATACCCGAAATTATATCGTGGTCAAGATGAATTAAGGTAAGAAGATAAGCAATGACAATCCCAATTATAAAACCGAAAACCACTTTAATCACTCCTTTAATCGTAAACAGGGCCACCTATACCTTATAGGTCTGTCTTTGTATTATATCTAATATCCTGGTACTAGTCTAGTCTACAACTCTTCTGCTAATAAAAGCATCCTTACTAGCCCTCTTTCATGCCATTTAATGTGATAAATAAAGGCTTTTTTTTATAATTATTTTCTTTTTATACGCATAAGACTTATACTATAGTTGCTGATCAATCCTCCATATTATTAACAAACCATTTTTTCTCTTGGCTTGTTAATTTACAGTAACACGATCTTGTGAAAAAAAATTAAAGAAATTGAGGCGAATTTATAGCATGATTATATTAAAAAGTGAGCGAGAACTTACAATGATGCATGAGGCCGGTAAAATATTAGCTTCATGCCATCAAGAAATTAAAAAGATGATTCATCCTGGTATTAGTACATGGGCCATTGATCACTTTGTGGAAGAATATCTAGCCAAGTGGGGTGCGACGCCTGAACAAAAAGGCTATCAAGGTTATAAGTATGCTACCTGCGCCTCTGTTAACGATGAAATTTGCCATGGTTTTCCCACTAAAAAGCCACTGAGAAATGGGGATATTGTAACAATTGATATGGTTGTTAACTTAAATGGCGGTCTTGCTGATTCAGCGTGGAGTTATGCCGTCGGTACTATTTCCAATGAGGCAACTCATCTCATGAAAATCGCTAAAGAATCTATGTATAAAGCCATTGAGCAAGCCCAAGTCGGAAACCGTCTAGGAGACATTGGTCATACAATACAAACCCATGTTGAAGCTGAAGGCTTCTCTGTCGTCAGAGAATTTACAGGCCATGGTATTGGTCGCAGTATGCATGAAGACCCGGCCGTCCCCAATTACGGTACTCCTGGTAAAGGGGCTAAATTGCGAGAAGGTATGGTCATAACCATTGAACCAATGGTTAATGTGGGGGCATGGCAGTGTAAAGTCGATGAAAATGGTTGGACAGCGCGCACCATCGATGGTAAATTGTCGACTCAATATGAACATACAATTGCCATTACACGTAATGGACCTTTAATTTTAACTGAGCAAGAATTATAATAATCAGCAAGAATCTTACGCAAAAGAGCCACTCCTAAACGAGGAGTGGCTCTTTTATTCTACAAGTATTAATGTACTTTTATGCCAACTTCAAACATTCTATTCCAAGGAAAAGCGACTTGGACGTTCTGTAACGGAAACCAAGATACATTCTGTTGAGCAAATGCATTCATTTGTTTTTCTGTTTCTGTGACCAGTTTCGGTGTTAGCTCATCAAGTTGTACATTGCTATGACCTTGGGGAATGAGTATATCGCTTTGCAAAGCGCTACGGATATTGGCCTGGTAAGCCCAATCATCCAGCAAGCGAACAGCAAGCAAGGAGTTTTTATTGGGAATGGTCATATTTTGTGCAAATATCCCTTGCCCAATTGTATAACCAATTGTATTACTTGCTGTATTCCAGCCTGAATACGATTCTAGCTTAGGAATAAGGTTGTCTTTCGTCATCTCAGACATGAATGAATTGTCCGCGCCATTAGCAAAAGCAATATCAGCCACTGCCACTTTTTTATTTGCCAACAAATCGGTCTTTATTTGCTTTACAAAGGTTATGGTTTCTGGATTAGCTTTTTGAGGATTACTTCCGCCTCCGGCTTCTCTGGTCCAGCCATCAACAGGGGTGTGGACTGCCAAAATCAGATCAGCCACTTTGTCGGATAACAAGGGTACACCACCGGCGGCAATAATATGATTCCGCACGGTTTGACCGATTTGAACATCTTCATAGGAAGGAATGGTTTTGTCCCCCACACCTTGCGTATATTTTACAGCGATGGAAGGTATCTTAAAGAGCAAATCATTGGATGCTCTCGCCAAAAGAACCATGCCTAATTGATCAGCACCGGGAAATGAGAGGTACTGACTTGCAGATAAACCAACCGTTTCCTTACCTAACCATCGGGATTCTTGGTGAGACCGTGAATAAGGGGAAGCGTCATCACGCCCGATTAATAAATAAGCAAAGATATCTTGTTTGGCCTCATGAATCAGTTCCACATTGACTTTAAAATTTTTCTCTCGCCGTACATACCAGTCCTGTAGAGCTTCTTGTGGAACACTGGCCGTTAGCGTCTTAAGTTCTTGCGTCTCGCCAGCTTTTAGCCCCTGGAATTCTAGTTTATCTCGCAGGGCGTTGATTTGGAAAATAGCCGGTCCATATGTCTCGTAGTAAGGTGGCTCCACCCCACCACTTGAGGCATGAGGGCTACGCATAATGGTACTAAAGACATAAATACGGGCCGCAGGATTCATTGCTTTTAGCTTTTCAAAGTTTTTAGTTCGCGCCAGTAGCACATCATCATTTATATCATGAGTCCGTGAAGCAACCAACCCCCCATATACAAGGGCATCGGCTGACACTACAAAGGAGTCCGTTTCATTGGCATGGGCAAATACCCATTGCCATAAAACATCGGGATTGGCACTTTTTGTTCGGTTGGCCAAATCATCCGCGGGGGGTACCAGGATCTCAAAACCACCCTTTGCTACTGTATCTGTCACATAATCCAGACTAACCGGACGATTGTCAAAGGGAACATACATGATAGTCTGGGCATAACCTGGTACAGTAACAACCAATAGCCATAAAAACGCTACTAAGAAAATCGTTTTTTTATTATTCATGTTTATCCATCCTTTCATTGACAAAAATATCTGCTAAAAGAGGTTTCTTAAAGACCGATGTGAGATTCTTATACCGAATGTCTTCGATACTAATGTCTGCGCTATCCTTTGGGGCATCAACATAATCAATACCCCAGTGAGCAAACCGTACATAATTTGAGTTCAAGTCACCAAAATATACCTTAATGGGTTGCCCTTGTTCGGCCATCTGTTGTAACTGTCGATTAAGATCCTGGGTACAGTAATAATTCCCCAGGACATAAGGATAAGCAACAAGCCCAATATTAATGAAAACAGCTGCGACCAGAACAACCCCCAGATAACGTATGATCCTTTTGGCATCCCATGCGGCGGCTGTTGCAATAACCAAAGGTGCCAACCAAAGCTGTGGGACATACCGAGCCCACCAAGCTTCAGGGTTGATTAATACTGAAAGCATGATACTAATAAATAAACCGACACCGTACATATTCTCCTTTGTCCGAAAAATAAGCAGTAACAATAGGATCAACAAGGTTATAACCACTATGCCACTAAACCAAGGGCCAAAACCGCCGATCCGAATATCTGCCCCATACACAAAAGGTTGAAGTTCACTTAACTTTAGGGTAAAAGGCCTTTTCAGAATAGGTCCTTCATAATCAAATTGATTAGCCGATAAGGAAAAAAGAGAAACATAGAGTTTTTCTCCAGGGTTCATCTGCATAAATCCTGGGGGTGAATTACTCGTCATAATATCCATGGTTTGGGCTTTCGCCCCATATAAAGGGTAAAAAGGATGGCCGTAATATACCGTATTGGTCACATAAGGATTATAGCCAATCACACAAATACCCAAAAACAAACCTATGATGGATGACTTTATAAAATCCCCATATAGATGTTTATTTTTAAAGTACCACAGCCAAGCGGCCACCAGACCAATACAAGCAACAACATAGACAACACCGGTGAATTTAATATTGATGGTCAAAGCAATACTCATCATGAAACTGCATAAAAGAACTTTATCATAATGGGTAACAAGTCGGCAAGACAAGACTACTAAGCATAATAGCAAGGATGCCAACTGACCGTCAATGTAAAAACTGAAGGCTTGGTAAATGCTAATGGGGTTTAAGGCTAGCAACAAACTAAGCACTATGGACTGGCGGGTACTCAATTTATTCCAGCTTTTCATAACTGACAAGGTCAACAAAAACGATATCATCATGAGTAGAAAATTAAATACTTTACTTTGTTCAATCTGTCCTGTGACTTTATATAGAGCCGCTTCATAGACCCAAGGTCCTTTGGCATAATGGTTTAATAACACGGCCGAATGAGATCTATCTTTGGTTAGATAATCCTGAACAGGATTCCAACCATTAACCAGTTGATTGATGGCTTCTTGATGATAAACTTGACCATCGTAGGAGATATCATAAAATAGCCCACTCATGTACATCAAAATAAAAAACAGTACCACGGCCCACACACACAGCAAAGCAAATTTTCGACAAATATCTTGTTTAAAGTAGAAATGCGTCGCCATAAGACCATAACTAGCAGTACACGCAACGGACAATCCCACAGTTATGGTTGTCAAAGGTAAACCTGTTACAAAACCTAAGGTGGCAAACATCAATATAAAAAACGGTAAGGCTAACAAAGTTGACCCCAATAATAGACTAAAAGGAACTAACATATATCCCCTCCATTTATAGTTGATGCAAACTATAAGCTAACATAAACCCTAACATAAGACCACCTAACACCTCAACAGGATTGTGTCCTTGGCGCTCCCGTAGTAATGGGTCGGTAGTATTTCCTGATATATAACGATTAATAGCACTGGCTTGTTTACCCACTGCTCGCCTAAGGCCCAAAGCATCAATGATGGTAATCATCAGTACTGCCATTCCTAGACCAAATACAGGGGTGCCCACTCCTTCGGAAAAACCAATTAAAAACACGGTGCTACTCATTACCGTCGTATGAGTACTGGGAAAACCACCATTGCCAATTAAATTGACGGCTTGCGACCGAAAACGAATAAAATTAATCACAAATTTTAAGGTGCCCGCCACAAACCAGGCGATTACAGGCACCAGCGCATATTGATAAACCATCATAACCTCCCTTAGGATTTAGCAACAAGGACAATACCAGCCATAATGAACAGCAAGCCACCTATCTTGAACCAATTCATGGCTTCATTGAAGATAAAATAGGAGGCAATAAAGACAAAAACATACCCTAAGCTTACCATGGGATAGGCATAACTCAGCGGAACTTTTTTTAGGGCAAGAATCCATAAGATTGTACTAATACCATATAAAAATAGCCCCAGTACGATGGGCCATTTAATTTTTTCCAGTAAGGTAACCCCAGGATTTTCCACCATCTGCATAGCACCATATTTAAAGGCCACTTGACCAACGGCACCAATGGATACTGAAATAATAATTAATAGTAAGTCTTTCATATTGTACCTTCCTTGCTTAAACTAAGCAAATTCTATTATTCAAAGTAGTATAAAATAACGACCACCATCACTGCGAATAACAACACAGTCGTCAAAATGTGAGGATCTTCCAGTAAAATTTCTTCGGGCCTACCACCCTTACCCTTCATATGAATTAAATATAAATAGCGAAAAATCCCATACATCACTAGGGGGATTGTCCACATCAACTGAATAGTATGACCTGATGTAAAGGTAAACAGAGAGTAGCTCATAATCGCCGCCGTGGTCACAATACTATTGAGTTGATTGAGGAGTTCAGGAGAATATTGTTCCAGTACCTTGCGATGCTCACCTTTATTTTCACTGAATAAATATAATTCATGCCGACGTTTACTAATGGCTAAAAACAGGGCTAATAACATGGTGCAAATTAAGAACCAGGGAGTAAAATCAATACCAATGACGAGGCCCCCACCAATGGCTCTCAGGACAAAACCAAACGCAATGATCATAATATCAATAATGACTACCTGCTTTAGTTTTATGGAATAAGCTACATTAATAATAAAATACCCTAAAATCAATAAACTAAACCTACTATCTAAAGCCCAAGCCAGAGCCAACGAGCTAAGTAGTAATAAACAAGCAAAAAACAATGCCGGCTGGGGTTTTAGCTGGCCAGAGGCGATGGGACGATACCTTTTTTCTGGATGTCGCCGATCAGCATCCCGATCAATATAATCGTTTAAGACATAGACACAACCTGAAACTAGGCAAAATAGGCTAAAGCCAGCGATACATCGAACTAACATGTAAGGCGTCACTATTTTAATGGAAAAAATCAAGGCGGCAAATACCAGCAAATTTTTAGTCCACTGCTTAGGCCGCAGAATTGCAACATAAGGCATTGATCTATACCAACTCATTGAGTCAATTCTCCAGTATAAAAAATCCTTGGTATCAAATATGAAAAAAGCATACCTTCCACTCCTAATTTTTATTAACCCATCCTTAACTATACTAAAAATATTGAATGGGTGCAAAGGAAAATTTTTATTTTTTATACAAAAAAAGCTCTGCCAGCAGTTTTCACTACTGGATCAGAGTCTTTTATTACCATTTATTCTCCAACCAAACAATAGACTTTATCAGACAGTAAGTTAATCGCCTCTGATTCAGGCACCGGACGACTGAAGAGATAACCTTGGATAAGATCACAGCCATTATCGGATAAGTATTCCAATTGTTGCTGAGTTTCCACCCCTTCAGCAACTACGTTCATATTAATTGTATGCGCCATATTTATAATGGAGCCAATGATCTTTGCCCCTTGAGCATCCGTTGCTATCATATCGATAAAAGACTTATCAATTTTAAGAGTTTCGACGGGTAATCTACGTAAATAGGTCAAGGAGGAAAAACCTGTGCCAAAATCGTCCAAGGATAAATGCACCCCAAACTCTTTAAGCTGGACAAGTTTGCTAATACCATCCTCAATTGACGTCATTAGCAAACTCTCGGTAATCTCAAGCTCAAGCTGTTCTGGCTGGATGCCAGCCCTTTTAACGGCGCTGCGAACAACAGAGACAAAATCAGCAGTTGCTATTTGTTTTGACGATATATTCACGGCGACATGTACTCGGCTCCATCCCTGATCAGCCAAACTCCGGGCAAATTGACAAGCTTGATGTAAAACCCATTGACCAATGCTGTGGATAAGACCAGATTGCTCAGCGAGTGGAATGAACTGCATGGGCGACACAGTTCCATATTCAGGACTATTCCAACGCAAAAGCGCCTCAAATCCAGTCACAGTTCTTTCGACAGTAGTGATCTGTGGTTGATATACAAGGGAGAGTTCTCCCCGCGTTAGTGCATAACGCAAACTAGCAGTCAGCTGTATTTTTTTATAGGCCTCCGTCTGCATGGCCCCCGTATAAAAGCGCCAGCAATTCTTGCTGCCCCTTTTGGCCGCATACATGGCATTATCAGCATTTTTAAGGATTTCTTCCCCTGTATCGCCATCAGCAGGGTAAGAGGCAATACCAATACTTGCTGTCATGTGAAAAGCTTTCCCAAAAAACTCCTGTTTCTTCCCTAGTGACGTACTTATCTTACCAGCAATTTCCTCGATTTGCCCTCGGTCATACGCCTTAGGCAAGATTACGACAAACTCATCCCCGCCAATACGAGCCACAAACGCCTTTTCATCGACTCCATCAACGATTCGTTCCCCAGCCGCACAAATAATCTTATCTCCATAAGAGTGACCATACGTATCGTTGATCATCTTTAGATCATCTAAATCAATAAAGAAAATAACGCCCGACGCTTTCCCTAAACGAGCCCCTTCCATTTCTTTATTTAGCCATTCATTTAAATGATATCGATTGGCAAGACCCGTTAACGAGTCAAAATAGGCCATATGCTTGATGGTTGTCGCCTGTTTTTCCCTTTCTTTCTCTACCCGCACCAGCTCGGTAATGTCCTGAGTCGTTCCATATTTCTTTATGATCTTTCCCTCGAAATTTCTCATAACACTTCGTCGTACAAGAACATTGCGAACCTCACCGTCCCGCCGGATGATCCGATGCCCTATATCGCTAGCATTGAATTGTTCCCTCGACAAAAAAAATTTTTTTTCGTCCTTAAATAGCCAGACATCATCCGGATGTACGAACTCTCTGACATAGGTGTCAAAAGACATAAAACGCCCTTCCCTCGTTACGTCCGTACCGTAGATAGCGTAAAACTCATCATCGAATTCATAAAGCTCTGTCTCTAAATGATATTCCCACGGTCCTAAGTTGGCTAGCCCCGCCGCCAAAGATAGCTTATTTCTGCTAACTAATAAGACTTCTTCCTGTTGCCGCCGCTTCTTCTCCGCCTGTACCTGTAGGGTAATATCGCGAACAACGACCATATAACATGGCTCCCCATCAAGATTAATTATGTTAGCCGACAATTGCCCATGTATAATGTGTCCGTCTTTATGGTGGAATGGAATTTCCATATTGCGGATCTCACCAGGTCTTTTTTGCGCCTCCACCATACGTTCCCGCGCCCATTGATCCTGCCAAATCCCCAAGTCTATGGATTTTTTCCCGATGGCTTCTTCTTTGGAAAAGCCACTGATACGAACAAAGCTTTCATTCACATCCACATAGGTTCCATCCATCCGGCTAATTGTTATGATATCTGGGCTTAGATAAAAAGCTTGGGAAAACTTTGCTTCCGATAATTTGAGTCGTTCTTGGTTTTTTTTCAGCGTCGTTATATCGTGGGTAATGGATAGAATATACTGCTCACCGCTAATCTTAACAACTCGCGCTGACATTAAGCCACAGATTTTTCTCCCCTCTTTACAGATAAACCAAGATTCCAGATTATTAACTTCTCCGTGTGTTTTAAGTTCCCCAAGAAAAAAATCCCTATCTTGCACATTCCCCCAAAGACCGACCTGCGATCTTGTTTTACTAATCAATTCTTCTTTACTATAACCTGTACTTCGACAAAAGCTCTCATTCACATTCATATACGTACCATCCATGCGTGCAATGGCGATGGCACTGGGACTCATTTGAAAGGATTTAGAAAATTTTTCTTCAGACTGTCTAAGCCCTTCTTCGGCCTGCTTACGCTCTTCAATTTCATTATATAAAGAAGTTACCAATAAGGCATTACTTAAAGCAAGGGATGCCAGATCAGCAAATTGCTGGAGCAACAAAAGTTCATCTGCAGAAAGGCTCCTGCCGATCTCGGAAAAGGCAAGTCCGATGGCACCAATCATTGTATCCTTGTTTTTTAGGGGAACGAGGGCAAAGTAATATAATTCGTCCAATAGGGGATCGGATAAGCGATACGGCCATGCATTATAATTATCAACAACGACAATCTTCCCTGTTGTATACGCTTGTCCAATAATTCCTTGCGTACTCTCTACCTTTTCCGCAAACTTGTTAAAAACGCCCGTTCCTATTTTTATTGTATATGCCTTTGTTTCTTCATTCACAAAATATACACAACTATTGGGCGCATTGAAAAGATCCCTCACTCGATAAATGATTTTTTTTAATACATCGTCATGATCGAAGTCAGTCATGATGCCTATCGCTGTATCATGCAGCAAATTAAGCACCGCATTTTGATGATAAATTTTTTCTTCTTTCGCCAATAATTCGTCAAATTGCTGCCTTAGTTCTTCTTCCGAAGCGGTAATTTCTTCATATGCGGTCAACAGTTCTTCATGTAGCAATTGATATTTTTTTTCGCTAATTGCTGTTACCGTCTCTTTCTTTTTCCCACTAAGCGGCTGGACAATGCTGACCACTACTTCCCTTTCACCCAGAAGGGCTGGGCAAAAGCTTATTTCCACCGAAAAGTCCATGCCATCCCGTCTTACGTGAATGGCATGATAGAGAGCAAACTCTTGTTGAGTTGCTTTCATTTGCTCGCCGATATCATGTTGTTCTTGAGGAGAATATAGATCGTGAACGCAGAGGTTCTGAAATTCATCTGGGGAATAGCCGTAAACATGAGAAGCCCCATGATTCCCATACATCACTTTACCGCGAACATCAAAAACAAGAATAGCATCCTGCACTTGCTCTGCGATATGCTTAAATACAGCGGGAACTAAACTCTCCGTTACTTTTTCATGTTTATCCTTCCGATCACGCATTGTTATTCCTCCTCGTTGGTTCACTATATTTTACTCTTCAAGGCCTGCCGATACGTTCTTGTTAATTTATCTTATAAATCCTATAAATTAACTAATTATAGCTAAATAGTACATTTACTGTAAGCAATTGTCAACTTGTAATATTACTTGTTAGTATTTAGCAAAATATGTCCTGCAGAAAAAATGCTGTGCTGGGAGCCATTTTATCACACAGTAAAGAGAGAGCTTGTTCAAGATGCCAATGATGACAATCCAGAACAAGCTCGAATGGATCTTTTAATATGAAAGCTTTTCCATTATAAACAGCTCAATTAAACCTTAAACTTTCGTACCTCGATTTGCAGTTCTTCTGCCAGTTTAGACAAGGCTTGACTAGAGGATGCGATTTCTTCCATTGATGCTGACTGTTCTTCCGTGGCTGCTGATACTGTTTGCGTTTCCCCTGCAGTCCTCTTACTTAAAGTAGCAATCTGCTGAACAGAGGAAACAATTTGCTGGCTGCCACCAGCCATTTGCTGAACGGTGGCGGAAATATCCTCCACCTGGGAAGATACGGTATTGACAAGTCCTACGATTTCGGCAAATGTCTTGCCAGCAGCGTTTACCACCTCTGTCCCACTCTTTACATCCTGTGCACCATGATTCATGGCCAAAACGGCTTGTTCCGTATCATTTTTAATCTCGCCAATCAGTAATGCGATCTTTTTAGTAGCCTCCTGAGATTGTTCAGCCAATTTGCGAACTTCCTCCGCCACTACAGCAAAACCTCTACCATGTTCCCCAGCACGAGCTGCTTCGATGGCCGCATTAAGAGCCAGCAAATTGGTTTGTCCAGCAATACCAGAAATAGCATCAACGATTTGCCCTATTTCCTGGGAGCGTTCATTTAACTTACTAACGGCATTAGCAACCTTCAATGAAGACTGTTCAATGGATGCCATTTGACTGACCGCCTGACCAACAATCTCACTGCCGAATTTTGCCGATTTAAAGGTTTGGTCCGTTACCCCAGCTACCGTATTGGCATTGGCTGCCGCTTGCTGCATTCCAGATGACATTTCCTGAACGGCAGAGGATGCATCATTTGCGGCGGTCATTTGTACTTCAGCCCCATGGGCCACTTCAGTGATGGATATGGCTACCTGATTAGCGGCTTGTGCTGATTGCTCAGCACTAGCCATCAATTGCTCTGTCGATGCCGCCAGTGTCTCCGCAGAAGTAGCAATTTTTCTAATAACACTGTTTATGTTGCCAAGCATTTTGTCCATAGCCCGTGCCAGATCTCCCGTTTCATCCTTAGCCAGAAGAAATTTTTCAGTAATCTTAAAACTAAAATCACTGTCGGCCATCTTATTTAAATCCCCAACAGCGGCTTTAAGAGGTCTCGTCACAGACCGGATAATCATAACGGAAACTACTGCCCCGATGATGATTGCCGTTATTGTAAGTATGAACAATGTCATATATGCTGTATGGCCTTTAGCTTGGGAATCCTCAAATGCACCGTTCATTTGTTTTTCCCTAAACTGAAGATATTCATCTATTTTCTTGCGACTTTCAGTAGCAGCCGGCGCCAATTCATTCCCCATTAACTTAACGACTTCATCCATTTTTCCAGCTCGCTGAAGGGGGATGACTTTATCCATAACAATTTTTTTGTATTTATCATCTAAGACTTTTACATCCTTAGCCAACTGTTTTCCCTGTTCGGCAATGGCTTTGTCGATTAATTCCTGGATAATCTCGTCACCTTCTGTGTTCAGCTTATTATAATCCTCAAGAAAGGATTCCTTACCTGTAATGACAAAACCGCGTACTGCCGCTACTTTTAGCCCACTATTAATGGCCAGCTTATTGGTTTTTTGTAGTAAAAATAAATTTTTATCCTGCAATTCATCACTGCCATTATTCATCTGATTAATTAAATACATCCCGACACCGCTAGAAATAATCATAATCGTTAAGACGGTAAGAAATCCTGCGGTAATCTTCATTCCAATTTTCATATGTAACCTCCTCATTAACAATCTAATGTTAAAATTCCTGCCATTTTACAATTGGGTAACTCATCATCCTACAATTCCATACACCATAAATACTATTCTCAAGTAATCTTAGATCCTCCCTTTCTAAATGATGATCTTTATTTTTTTGCCTTCAGCCCTCTAAGTTTTCCGAAAGCATAAGTAAAAAAGTGGTCAAGGTAAGCTGTTACATATGCATCATTTTATGTTTTTCGACAAAATATTTCTTTAACCTGCAAAGAACTTCCTCTTTAAATGAGCCATTATTGTCCCATAAAATGATAAGACATTCTTCAATTCTATAAATAAATATAGATTATATGATATAGAAAGATGTATTATATTATGTATATCACTTTTTAATAATCATATGATTCACGGGAGGAAACTAAATGAGTAACCCCCTAAGCTTTGGAGCTTTTCTAAAACAGCTTATGGTTCATAAACACATGAAACCAAAGACTATGGCCGAAAAAATAAATGTTGACAGCTCACTGATCAGAAAATGGCTTTGCGGATCAAGAGTTCCTTCACTTAAATCAGAATACTATGATTTGCTTTGTAGGTGTCTGGAGCTAAATCAATCTGAATGTATCAATTTGAAAAAAGCTCAGATACATTCACTAGAAGAAAGTAATACCAACTTGGCTGACCTCCAGGAAGCAGAAGAACGCGCGACTGGCAATGAGCAAGCTATGTTCTCGTTGCTGAATGCTATCACTGAATCTGCCATACTCATAGACTGGGAGGGAACGATATTGGCTGCAAACAAGGTCGTGTCGGAGCGCCTGAATATTCCCTTACCGGAAATTATTGGACGTTGTCTGTACGGTTTTTTTTCACCGGACATTGTGGAACAACGAAAGCAAATGATCAGTCAGATATTCCTCGATGGACAGCCCTCCATCTATAAAGAGCGTCATGGTACCCGTCACTTGCTATATTCCCTGTACCCTGCAAAAGATTCTTCCGGCCGGGTTACTAAAATTGCGATAGTGGCGGTAGACCTTACAGAAATGGAGAACACACTGGATGCTTTGCATGAAAGCGAGGAACGCCACCGTCTCCTCTTTCAATATAGTATGGATCCTGTACTACTAACCCGGCCCGATGGGACTATTCTAGCCGCCAATCAGGCTGCCTCTACTTTTCTTCAAATGACTGAAAGGGAAATCTGCATTGCTGGTAGAAATGGCATTATGGACAATCAAGATCCTAACCTGGCAGTTGCTCTTAAAACAAGACGTTCCACTGGTAAAGCTCATGCCTTGTTAACCGTCATCAAAAAAGATGGGACAAAAGTTCTTGCTGACATAACTTCAGCAGTGTTTAGGAACACCAAAGGTGAATTGGAAGCTTACGTGATCATACGCCCTGTATGATGAATATTGTTCACTGGAGGGAAACAATCTCTTAGATAACACTTTCAACAATGATTCCCCTGGGACATTTCCACCAGCTTTAACGAGGACTCCGTAAGTCTAAAAAAAGCCCTAGTAGAGTAGTCAATACTACTCTACTAGGGCTTTTCATTTCTACCGGGGGACTCGGAGATGGTGGAACTGTCTTTTTTTAATCTTTTAGTAAGACAACCCCACCGCCCCTAAGTCTCCCGTCCTTTTGGCATATTATTACCAGTTGAACCGGTATTTTTTTTACAAAAAAACCTACTATAATATGAAAAATTTTACTAATAGTCCACCTATAAACGAAACTGCGAAAGTAATTAAGGATATGATAACTACAACAACAGCATTCAGGAAAAACATCATAGATACGGTTTTATGATAGTCCTTTCTATCTTTTCGAGAATCTGTTTTGCAATATCCTTCATGATCATACATTTTGTCTATCATATCAATCTCCATAAATGCCCATTTCACAATTAATGTAGTGAGTTGCATGCTCTAATTGAAATATAGGACTTAGTAACTATTTCAATTAGACTTGTATCTTATGTTATCGACATATACCGAAGAAATCTTAACCATGCATCTACATATTCTTACAAAATATTCATACTTTCCAATTATTATATCTTGCTGCCATTTCAGAATCTTTTAGTGAGACAATACCACCATCCCCGAGTCTCCGCGAAGCTTACGTGATAATACGCACTGTATGATGAATGTTGTTCACTGAGGGCAAATAGTATCTTAGATAACACTTTCTACAATTATTTCTATAGGACATTTCTACCAGCTTTAACGAGGACTCTGTAAGCGTAAAAAAACCTAGTAGAGTAGTATTTGCTACTCTACTAGGGCTTGTGATTTCTACCGAGTTAGATGATTTCCACCTTATATTTTCGTAACCAAGTATCAGTCTGAATGAGATAGACGAATAACTGAGGAATACTCATGAGTTGCCCAAACCATCTAGTGGTTTTCTATTTTTTTTACAATGAGCGTATTTAACAAGCTTCTTTACTTGCACATAAACTACCTTCTACCCCATGTCTGATCTTTCTAATATTTTGAATTACTTAAAAGAACAAGGCATATTAACAACACATTTTCCACAGACTTCGCTACCAACACTATTCGTACTTTTTCCGGTTTCATCTAAATAAGAATTCCCAAAATCTTTATAAAGATCAGCATTTTTTAAGCAAACTTGAAAACATTTCTTTCTATCATACCCGCCAAAACTTAACGCCCTAGAAGGACAACGTTTTACACAAACCCCACACACACCTTTACTCTTATATAGGCAATAATCATCCTCTAACAGTTTATCTGGCACTACATCTAAATTTGTAACTACTGTACTATATCGACCACAACAGCCTTTTTTAGTAATTAGCATATTATTAATGCCAAAGGTGCCAAGGCCTGCAATTCTTGCAATATGACGGTGCGACCAATTACTTATTAATCTTTCTCGGTCAAATGTTGTTGCCTCTTTGGAAATCGCCGCTTCATAACCTATTCCCTTCAATTCTTCTATTAGATAATTATTCAATTCTCCAAGCATCCTATTGGTTTCCTCATAGGTACATGCCCATTCGGAAGATGCTACGTCACCCTCTGCTTTATTTGTATCTGCAACTTCCTTGGTAAAGGGAACAAAATAGGCAATAACAATTGTTGGTTTTTCTAAGATTTCGTAGGGCATAACATGTTGCTGCGAAATAATATCCTTTAGTTTTAAAAAATCCGGATGATTTGCATCAGCAAATCCAACTAATGGCTCGCCCCATTGGGATGTAATATCTGTTTTTTTCTGATATTTATGCACATAGGTTTGAATCATATTAGTTATTGTTTTTTTTAGATCCATCATAATTTCCTTTCTTTTACATGATTTTCTTCATCATATTTTTAATAATTGATGTGATGATTAGCAGAAAATAAAACCGTCAGATTTTTGCTATATTCTCCTGTGGTCATACCTATTTTCTTCCGGAATAATCGAGTTAATATCTCTTGGTGTGCATAGCCCATTTGTTGGGCAATCTGCAACATGGTATAGTCAGTGCCTTACACAGGCGCAAATCACGAATGTAAGCAATAGGTAATGTCCCAAACTGATGCTTAAACCATTCTACATAATAGGTCGGGTTAAAGTGCTCTAAATCGGTAAGTTACTGCACCGTTAGCGGTTTGTGAAAATTTTTCTTAATGTAATCACATCTTTATTATGATACCGGAAAACGTAGTATTTACTTATTAAGTAATTCTGTACCATATGAGTTATCGATTGCGCAAAGCCACTTACCTTGTGTATCTCTCCTAAAAACATATGTCGCCCTTCTATCCATTGAGTACTCTGAATCCTTTTTATTATTTGCTTCAAGAAGAGTTTGAGAAAGAACCAATGCGCTCTCTCCGGCCTCTAAAATTATCATGTCTCCTTGTATTGGTACAATGCTATTATTAAAATATTTCGCAATTGCAATAAATGCTTTTTTGATTTCCTCTTTACCTCGTGCAATCATTTCCGGCTTTATAACTAAAATTGCATCATCAGTATAATAATTCATCAACGTATCAAAATCTTCTTGCTTTATTGCAAGGTCACATTTTTTGATAACCTCTTTTAATTCATGTTCCATAACATTTCCCTCCTAAAAGTATGTATGTTCCTTGTTGTGCATAATGTTGCGCAATTTAACTATACGAAAAATATCCAATAATGTACAGAAAACTTGGTTTGATAAGAGTCTTGGACCACCAATAAAAAAAGCTCTGGTATAAGTATTGATTACTTTCCCAGAGCTTTTTTCATATATATATATATATTTCCTAACAGTCGCTATTTTAGATAACTTCCACCTTATATTTCCGTAACCACGTGTCAGTCTGAATGAGATAAGCAAATAACTGAGGAATACCCATCAATTGGCCAAACCATGGAATATTTTCACCAATATCCTCCCTTTGGGCCAATGAACGAATTTTTCCAACATCAATAAAATCATGTAATGGAGAACTGGCATCATCTAATATGGTGAGTACCCATTTGCGCACCATATTTAGATAGGAAGGATTATGGGTCTTGGGATAAGGACTTTTGCGTCGCCATAATACATCATCTGGTAATACACCCGTCAAGGCATGACGCAATAAACCTTTTTCCCGATTTTCATAATTTTTCATAACCCAAGGTACATTCCATACATATTCAACAATGCGATGATCACAAAACGGCACCCGCACTTCCAGCCCAAAAGCCATACTCATGCGATCTTTGCGGTCAAGCAAGGTCGGCATCCAACGTGTCAGACTTAGATAGAAAATTTCACGCATCCGAGCCGACTCAGCATCCTCTCCCGGCAACGGTGACACTTCTGCCAAGGCCTCATGATACCGTTCTTGCATATACTCATAAGGCCGAATTTTTTCCCGTAGCTGAGGTGATAGCCATTCCATACGGACTGCCGGTTTTGGGGCCCAAGGGAAAGCAGCCGCACGAATCATTTCTTCTCGATAAAACCATGGATAACCACCAAAAACTTCATCAGCACACTCCCCTGATAATGCATAGTCGTTGTGTTATCAAAAAAAGCCACGAATTTGCGGCTTCATAAGTTTACTCTTATTAATAGACAGGAAAACCATAGAGAAAATTACGAACAATAAATTTGGTAATTTATTCTATAATTGTTGAAATATCCATATTACAATCTAATTTTTTAAGTATCTATAAGTGGGTCTAAAGGGGAATCTTTTTAATATTATCAATTCAATAAAGACTACCACATTCTCAAAAAATCAGTGACATATCCTGTGACGTTCTTTTTCGTCACCTCAGAGCTCTCTTTACCTTAGAAAGGTAGAGAAGCTGTCGCTTTTCTACCTCTCCATTTTACTTTTATACAGCCGCTGTATTCCCATCTTCGCCATGTTCGAACTATACACTCAAAGAATAAACGTCTGAATCACAACTAATTGACTACATAGAGGTCATAGCCTCCACACCATTTACCCCTTCTCCACTAATCTAAGCAACTGTTTACTCCATCATATCAGCATTCCCACTTTGATCGGTATCACTATGAGATTTGTTACTCATAAACGATTACTCGATTGTATGCTCAGAATTTGGTCGTTCTACAGAATCCCCTACCCCTTTACCCACTATATTTGTTTTTTTTGTTATCTTTTCTATCACTATAAAAAGAACAGGTATTAAGAAGATCCCAAGG
>Ga0209123_1000414_pt1 | contig 57530 bp, 45 predicted proteins | sample BarGraIncu00431A_FD_184500 | JGI IMG/M metagenome (GOLD analysis project Ga0209123, IMG submission 184500) | Arctic peat soil microbial communities from Barrow, Alaska, USA - Barrow Graham LP Incubations 004-31A (SPAdes) (version 2) | ecosystem: Environmental > Terrestrial > Soil > Wetlands >... | reverse complement strand
CCAAGAGGCTACACCTGTTCCCATCCCGAACACAGTAGTTAAGCTCTTTGGTGTCGACAATACTTGCCTGGTAACGGGCCGGGAAGATAGATCGCTGCCGGATCTTATTCCTCAATAGCTCAGTTGGTAGAGCATGCGGCTGTTAACCGCAGGGTCGTAGGTTCGAGTCCTACTTGAGGAGCCAGATTAAACCCTAGAGCCGTAAGGCCTCCGGGGTTTTTTTGTTGTCCGGAAATTGCGGTATAATATCGAATATTGTCGATTCACATATTGAACAAAATAGTGAATGAACTTTGTCTATTACAGACAAAAAAATCTGCAATTGCACGCAAATGATACTGCCATAATTAAGTTGGTATATAAGATGTCATTAAGTTGTGTTGGAAATTGTAGGAATAAATATTGACATTCAGTCTGATTATCATGTAAAATTCATATAAATAGTTCAATATTCTGCAAAAATCCGAATGAAAACTATTTCAACCATATATGTTTCTTTTCTTAACAAAAAGATGTACGTAAAATGATATAATAAAACATACAAGTGTTTCTTTATATGTAATAGAGGCAAGTAAGATGGCTTTCGGCGAAGATAATAAACATAAATATCAAATTCTTGAATATTGGATCCGGTCAAGGATATTGGATGGAACATTTAAAAGCGGACAAAAAATACTTTCCGAAAACAAGTTGGCCGAACAGTTCTGTATCAGCAGGCAAACGGTGCGGCAGGCAATCACCCATCTTGAGAAGAAGGGCATCCTTGTAAGCAGACGCGGAAGCGGCACTTATGTTTCGGAAGTTACAAAGGCTATGACTATTGGTTATATAGCAACTAATATTACTGATTATATTTTTCCGGGGATAACCAGCGGAATCGAGGGAATCCTGACCTCCAAAGGATACAGTATGACGCTCGGGGTCACAAGAAACAGGGTCGAGACGGAGCACCAGCTGCTGATGTCGCTGATAAATAAAGGTGTTGACGGGATAATTATTGAGGGCAACCGGTCTGCGCTGCCCAATCCGAATCTGCCTCTATACAGGCAATTGACTGACAAAGGAATTCCTTTCATATTCATAAACGGTTTCTATGAATCCCTCGACCCCGTTTATGTAGTTATTGACGACAGATCCGGCGGCAGACTTGCTGTTGAATACTTATACAGTCTTGGACACAGGCATATCGGCGGCATTTTCAAAGCGGATGACCGACAGGGACACGAACGATACGCTGGGTTTTCAGAAGAATCTGTTACTTTGAAACTGCCGATGGATGATGATGAAGTAATCTGGTATACGACGCCGGACCTTGACCATCTTTTCTCGAAAAGTGAAGAGGCCAGACTTTTGCGGCGCCTGCAGAAGTGCACGGCGATTGTATGTTATAACGATCAGGTAGCAATTCGATTGATCCAGACCATGCTTCGAAACGGTATTCGAATTCCGGAAGACAAATCGATAGTCGGATTTGATAATTCATCGATATCCGAGCTTTCTCCCGTACGGATTACCTCAGTTACACATCCCGGGGAACTGCTTGGTCAGGAAGCAGCTAAGCGGCTTCTTGAGATGATTGATTCAGGCAGCCGTTCAAAATCACTTGTTATGGAGGTTGAGCTGATAGTTAAAGATTCAACCGGACCGGTCAAAGATAGAGCGGATACAAAGATTGAAAATGATTAGTATATGAAGGAGGCTGGATGTATGTCAGATTTGAAGAAATACGAGTTTTGGTTTGTCACAGGTGCACAAAAGCTGTACGGAGACATTTTTCAGGAAATGGTCGGACATGCGCAGGAGATTGTCGCTGCGCTGAATGCAGATGCAAACGTTCCAGGTACGGTTGTGTATATGCCGGTTGTCACAGAGGCAGCTGAGATCACAGCAACGCTGGAAGCGGCAAGTCTAGACCCGAATTGTGCCGGCATTATTACATGGATGCACACTTTTTCTCCTTCAAAAATGTGGATTGCAGGGTTCACGGCTCTTTCAAAGCCTCTGCTGCAGTTTGATACGCAGTACAATCGTGACATTCCCTGGGATTCCATAGATATGGACTTCATGAATATGAACCAGTCTGCACATGGGGACAAAGAGCACGGCTTTATTACAGCCCGTATGCGTTTGCCTCGCAAAGTGATTTTCGGACATTGGAGCAGTGCTTTTGTCCGCGGGCGTATTGCCGGCTGGATGCGTTCTGCCATAGGTGCTGCTGTCAGCAAAAAACTAAAAGTTATGCGAATCGGTGATAATATGCGCGAAGTAGCCGTCACCGAGGGTGATAAGGTAGAGGTGCAGATCAAGTTGGGCTGGCAGGTGAATGGCTGGGGCATAAATGACCTGACGGACATTATGGATAAGGTTAGCAAAGAGCAGATTGATGCTCAGATGAAAGAGTATGCTGAACGGTATATAATGGCAACGGACAATCTGGATTCTGTTCGTTTCCAGGCGAAAGTGGAAGTTGCACTGCGAAGGATGTTTGCAGACGGCGGTTTCGGTGCCATGACGGACACGTTCCAGGACCTCCACGGGATGGAGCAGCTTCCGGGGCTTGCCATTCAAAATATGATGGCTGACGGATTCGGATTCGGCGGAGAAGGTGACTGGAAGACTGCAGCGCTCGTCCGTGTGATGAAGCAGATGGCGCAGGGACTTTCCGGCGGTACGTCTTTTATGGAAGACTACACCTACCACTTTGAACCCGGCAACGAATATGTCCTGGGGGCCCATATGCTTGAGGTATGTCCTACGCTTGCATCCGGAAAGCCCAGGATTGAAGTGCATGCACTTGGAATCGGCGGCAAAAATGATCCTGCACGCATTGTTTATGACGGAGCAGGCGGAGACGCAATCATAGCTTCACTCGTTGACATGGGCGGAAGGCTTCGCCTGATTGTCAATGATGTTAAGGCTGTTGAGCCCCTCCATGCGATGCCGAAGCTTCCGGTAGCCCGTGTTATGTGGAAGCCGATGCCGGACATCTCAACAGGCACGGAGGCCTGGATTCTTGCAGGCGGTGCGCATCATAATGTAATGAGCTACGCGCTTACGGCAGAACACATGAGAGACTGGGCCGAGATGATGAATGTAGAGTTTGTCCATATCAGCGAAAACACTACGATTCCTGCCTTCCGGCAGGAACTGCGCTGGAATGATATTGCCTGGAAACTGAGTGTATAATATCTGATTTATACGTATTATGCATGTACGTCATAAATTTGAGTCACATAAAACAATCGAGGTGAAATGATGCTTGAAGAATTAAAGAAATCGGTATATGAGGCCAATATGGCACTGCAGGCGCATGGTCTGATTGTATTTACATGGGGGAACGTATCGGGTATTGACCGAGAAAAAGGTTTATTCGTAATTAAGCCTTCAGGAGTTCCTTATGAAGAACTGAAGCCGTCCGATATGGTGGTTGTTGACCTCACAGGCAAAAAAATTGAAGGGGACATGAACCCTTCGTCCGACACGCCTACCCACCTCGCGCTCTATCAGGCTTTTCCTTCGATACAGGGTATTGTACATACTCATTCAAGATGGGCGACGATATGGGCACAGGCCGGCCGCGGCATACCTGCTTACGGAACAACTCACGGAGACTATTTCTATGGGGAAATTCCCTGCACGAGACGTATGACCCCGGAAGAAATCCATGGTGATTATGAACTGGAGACGGGGAACGTCATCATTGAGACTTTTGTATCACAGGGAATGGATCCGGCTTTTGTCCCGGCAGTTCTCGTACAGTCACACGGTCCGTTTACATGGGGTAAGAATGCGGCCGACGCAGTTCACAATGCCGTCGTACTTGAAGAACTTGCCATGATGGCCTGGCATACGGAGGCGATTCCGGAAGCTGCACCGCGTGTCCCGATGCAGGGTGAACTTCTGGATAAGCATTTTCTCAGGAAACACGGTCCGGGGGCCTATTACGGACAAAAACCAACTTAAAAGATCAATATTCAGGCTCGGCATTCGCTTGCCGGTGCTGAAAACATCCGTGAATGACAACACATTTAAACCAAAATAGTGTTTACCGGAAGCGGGTATACTTGTTAAAGATGTATTTCTCAGGGCAGAAGCTCAGGGGCATCCAAGATAAATATACCCGCTTCGCATTGTTTTTTCTTGCAATTAGGGCGGGTTTTCTTTATAGTCTATACGGGGCAGGCGGATTCCTTTTGACGGACTTTCAATGTGGGACGCATTCCTTAGTGCATTTTACTCCGGTCGACGACGCTTCGACAACATGAATTCTGGAGGATCAATTGAATGATCAAGGGAAAAAACTCTCCTTACGGAACACTGTATCTTTCAACATCTGCCGTAATCGCGGCGCTGTATGTAGTACTTACACTGCCATTTGCGCAGATCGCCCAAGGACCGGTACAATTCAGACTTGCTGAAATAATGGTAGTGCTTCCGATCCTGACACCGGCTGCAATTCCAGGACTTGCAATTGGCTGCTTTCTTGCAAATCTCCTGAGCCCTTCGAGCCTGGGAGTCATTGACGTCGTTTTTGGGACAATTGCCACATTGATATCGGCGGTTCTGACACGTTTGATCTTTCAAAAAGTCAGGCGAATCTCCGAGACAAAACGCAGTATAGCCGCATTGATTCCGCCTGTACTTGTAAATGCGCTGATCGTCGGAACATATCTGCCTTTTATTATCCCGGCCTATGGTCAGATCACCGGGGCGCTTGTAGCAATGAGTATATTGTATGTAGGATTGAGCGAAACTCTTGTCGTATATGCAATTGGGCTTCCTTTTCTTTTGGTTCTGAAAAAGACAGGTATCAGCAGCATTTGGCAAAAAAGTAATAATCAGAATCCAAAACCGAAAAAATGACAGGATCCAGTGCAAGAATTGAGGTAGTATGGCACATTATTTTGATGAAATTCCAGTAACTCCATCCGGACCGAGGACACTCGAAGCCCGTTTTCACGGTATTGACTTTGTATTTACTTCGGATTCTGATGTTTTTGCAAAGAAGCAAATTGATTTCGGAACAAAATTCCTGCTGGATACCGTAATTTTGGATCTTCATACACGCTGTATCAAAAAAGGACGGCTTCTGGATCTCGGGTGCGGCTATGGAGTGATCGGTATTGTAATGAAGCGCGTTTTCCCTGCAATGGATATTGAGATGGCAGACATAAACCAGCGAGCAATCGGGCTTGCACAGGAAAATGCCAAAGCCAATCACTGCCCGTTTGTTTCGATTGTATCTTCTGATGCATGGCAGGATCTGGAAGGTGACTTTGACGTTGTTATGACCAATCCACCGGTACGTGCGGGCAAGAAGACGATATTTGCCTTCTATGACGGGGCTTTTGAACACTTGCATCCGGGCGGATTCCTGTACATTGTCCTGCAGAAAAAGCAGGGTGCCCCTTCGAGTATGGCACATCTGGAAGGACTTTTCGGGAATTGTGAAATTATAGATAAAGATTCCGGCTATTGGATTATGAGGTCGCAAAAAGCCAGATAGTCCGCATCCTTATTTCCAGCGGGTACAGGACTTGCGGATATTTTCCAAAAAAGAGTGTGCGAATATTTGTACTTCTTACCCTTTGACTTTTTCGTGGTAGAATTACAAAAGGGATGGAGACATCTCAAAAGAATGGATTTGACATCGGGAGGATAATTATGTCTTCATGTGACAGTTGCAAAAGCAAAGAATCATGCGGGTCCGCTTCTTCAGGAAGCTGCCCGAGTGACAAGGAACAGGAGTCTGCATCTTTGATTGCGAAGATGCACAATGGATCAAGCATTAAGAAAGTTATTGGAATCTGCAGCGGTAAAGGCGGTGTCGGAAAATCACTGGTTACTTCCGTTATTGCATCGAAGCTTGCGCGCGAAGGATATAAGGTAGGAATTCTGGATGCAGATGTCACGGGGCCTTCGATTCCGAAGGCATTCGGGCTGAAGGGTCAGCTCAAAGGAAGCGGGGAAGGCATTATTCCTGCGGTTTCACATTCCGGAATTCAAATCGTTTCGGTAAATCTTCTGATGGATAATGAGGAAGCCCCTGTGCTTTGGCGCGGACCGGTTATCGCAGGTGTAGTCAAGCAGTTTTGGACGGATGTAATTTGGAAAGAGGTCGATGTGCTTCTGATTGATATGCCGCCCGGCACAGGTGACGTTCCGCTCACCGTTTTTCAGTCCATCCCGCTGGACGGTATTATTCTGGTTTCAACACCTCAGGATCTGGTGACGATGGTAGTTAATAAAGCCAGGAATATGGCACTTATGATGAAGGTGAAGGTCCTGGGATTTGTGGAGAACATGAGTTATATTACCTGCTCACACTGCGGGGAGAGACAGCTGATCTTTGGTGAAGGCGGAGTTGACAAGGCGGCAGCTGAACTGAATGTACCGGTTTTTGACAAAGTGCCTGTCGACCCATATGTAACCGCACTTGTTGATTCCGGGGAGATCGAGAAAATAAATACGGATATTCTTGATAACACGGTAAAATTTATCGCGGAACTCATTAATAAGAAGTGATTTTGAATGAAATACAAAATGAGGAATGCCGGCAGTTGGCCGCAGGGAGACAGTAAGCATGCGATCTGATACGACTGTGCATAAAAAAAAGTACAAAGTGCTTCCTGCGTTTATACTGGCTGTTCTTCTGGCGTCCTTATTGCTGGGTGCGGGTGCCTGCAGCAGTTCCGGCGGCACGAAGGACGTATCTGCATATCTGGGTGATTACTCTTATAATTCTCCCATTTCCGCCATGGTATATGAAGACATGGACGGCGAGGGTGAGGGAATCCAGTACAGGGCGGTAACCGACTATGAAAAGATGATTGCTTATTCACAAGTGCCTGTTTGCCTGTATTTCTACGCTGGCCCTTCATCTGATTCAATGGGGGCGACTGCGATTGTTGAGCAGCTCGCAGAGACATATCACGGGCGTGTTTTATTTGTGTCTGTTGATGCAGAGCTGGAGAAGAATCTCGTATCACATTTTCAGATTGATGCCCTGCCTGACTTTGTCCTCCTGCAAAATGGTTCATGGACGGCTTCATTCTCAAGTTTTGACGGTCAAACATGGACCGGAAGCGACCTGGAGAAATGGATCCTCGCAAACAGTTCAATTTCCTGAAAAGGAGACCTATTATGGTTATGTATGAATTCTTACATGCAATTGGTCAGGACAGCCATCGCTTTGCAGACTTAATCGCGAACGGACATACTGCGGTTTCGAATGACAACAGGAAGCTCATCCTGGGCGGGTATGTTATTCCTGACGGCCGGCCGCTTCAGGCCAACAGCGACGGGGATGTTGTGCTGCACGCACTCACCAATGCAATATCCGGTATTACCTGCATTAATGTTCTAGGTGAAACTGCGGACAGCCTCTGTTTGGAAAAGGGCATAAAGGACAGCAGAAAGTACGTGGAACTGGCACTCGACAGCCTTTCCGACGGGGAAATAACCCATGTGTCTATTTCCATTGAATGCAAAACCCCCAGACTTTCCGGACATATCGAGAATATGAGGCTAAGCATCGCCGATATTCTGCATATATCCCCGGGTTCCATAGGAATAACAGCAACATCAGGCGAAGGATTAAGTGCTTTTGGCAGAGGCGAAGGCATTATGGTGTTCTGCAGTGTTACGGTAAGACGGATTTCCGGTGATTTTTCAGAAGTTCCGCCCACAGAAGGTCCTCTGGTGTTGTAATTTTGATATTCGAATAAGCACCTTCCACAAGAAAAACGGGAAGTCCGGCTTTTTCCGCAAGGGAGGTGTCGTCGGTGGCGTCCTGTTTTTCTTTTTGACCATATTCATAGGATTGGATTAACAGCGAATACAAAAACGCCTGAGGCGTCTGAATCGTATATAGAGTCGCACGGTCCGGGGTTGCAGTTACCTGGCATCTTTCGATGGAATCCACCTGTTTGATGGTGTCCTTTACAGGCATGGCAGCTGCACAGATACCATAGGTCCTGGCACCTTCAAGGCACCGGGAGAGTGTGCCGGAATCGATAAAACAGCGTGCCCCGTCATGTATAAAGACAATATCGTCCGCTTCCGGTGGACAGGGAAGTTCCTTTAATGCGCATATGCCCTTCCACACGGATTCCTGCCTGGTAAGTCCTCCTGAAATAAAATTTTCGATAAACATTATATCGTACTGACTACAAAGACTTTCAGTCTCCCTGACAGTTTCAGGCGACGTGACAAGTACCCCGTGCAGGGAGAACGGATATAATTTGTTTTGCTCCTCATAAAAGCGTTTAAAAGAAAGAAGCGTCCGCGCCAGTATCGGGATACCCCCGACAGGAAGAAACTGTTTGTTTGAAGTCCCTCCCATGCGCCGGCTCTGCCCGGCCGCGGGGATGATAACGAAGAGCCGGACGGCATCAGGTATTTTATTCTCCGGGGATGCAGTCATTTGACACCTCGATCGAAATGACCGGGTTGAGTTTCAATGAAAAGGACGTCCATCGCTTCTGAAAGTGTGTCGGCAAAAATGAGTTCCGGGAAAAGGGCGGCATGAACAGTGCTGTCCGGCACTTTCGTATTTTCAGTGTTCGAAGCCCCGTATACCGCTCCGCTCAGGAGGCCGCTCTTCACTGCGGGCATACGTGAACTTCTTTGTTTCTGGATGCGGTCCAACCCTGCCTTGTTGCTGCCGGGAAGAATGCATGTGGAAAAACCGAGACGGGCCGCTTCGGTAAGGCGCCGTTCAACATCTGCAATCGGACGGATTTCGCCGGTCAGGCCGACTTCTCCCAGCACAATTGTATTTGGACGGACCGCACGATCTTTGAGGGCGGAATAGACGGCTGCCAGAATTGCAAGATCACATGCGGTCTCGGCTACCTTAAGTCCCCCGACCACGTTGATATAGGCATCCATATTGTTCACACCGACCGAGAATTTCTTCTCGAGAACCGCCAGAAGCATACCGATCCGCCCGCGGTCGAGCCCCTGCGCCATTCGCTGCGGAACGGAGTAGTTGGTAGGGTTCAGCAGTGCCTGGATTTCAACCAGAATGGGACGTGTGCCCTCCATGCAAGCAGTTACGACAGATCCGGGAACCATAATAGGCCTTCCTGCAAGAAGAAGGGTCGATGCGTTTTCAACCTCCGTAAGACCGACATCCGTCATTTCGAAAAATGCCAGCTCGCCTGTCGCTCCGAACCGGTTCTTGACAGCTCGAAGCATCCGGAAAGGACTGCTGTTCTCCCCCTCAAAATAGATCACGGTATCTACCATATGTTCGAGAACGCGCGGACCGGCTAGTGCTCCGTCCTTGGTTACGTGCCCGACCAGAACAATCGTAATGAGAAGGTCTTTTGCCAGACGCAGCAACCCGGCCGTTACTTCCCGGACCTGGCTGACGCTTCCCGGGGCAGAGGAGAGTTCTTCAGAGAAAAGTGTCTGTATGGAATCGATTATGCAAAGAGTTGGCTTCGTATTTGAGATTGTTTTAGATACCTCTTCAAAAGAAGTCTGCGTGCAAACCGTTATATGATCCGTATCAATTCCAAGTCTTGTGGCCCTGAGTCTGATCTGTGTCTTCGACTCTTCACCGGAAACGTACAGTACATTCCCCTTTGTTTTGGCCAGATGGCTGACCTGAAGGAGGAGTGTGGACTTACCGATGCCGGGATCACCGCCGATAAGAACAAGGGATCCGGAGACAAAACCGCCTCCAAGGACACGGTCAAGTTCATTTATTCCCGATGTATACCGGGGATTCTCATTCTCGGAAACATCAGAAAGGGGAACAACATCGTTGCCCCCGACCCATCCCTGACGCATCGAGGGCTTTGCGCCTCCCGCAGGAGTGGCGGCAACACGTTCTTCAATCAACGAGTTCCAAGTTTGGCATGAGGGACATTTGCCCATCCAACCGGAGGTCTCATACCCACATGCATTACATACATAGATGGCTTTACTTTTTGCCATGGTTCACACCCCGTTCCAATATTTGGATTTTTCAATGACACGAAAGAGAATTGCCATATTTAAGATGATTATATCATCTGTATCAGTCAATGTATCTGATATCATTTTGTGTTTTTGTGATAATCGTTTATTCACTTATCATGAGAAATAGCATAAAATGAAATGGCTGCGGGAAATTATCCCGTGCGGGGAGTGTGTAAATCATGGAAAAGCCTTGGACGCTGCAATATGATCCTGACATGAAGAAATCATTGACTTATCCTGACAAGACATTGTATGAAATGCTTGCCAGAACGGAGAATAGTTTTCCCCATTCACCCGCTATTTCATTTGAGGGAGAGAGGCTTTCATTTCGTTCCCTTCTTTTTCAGGTAGATACGATTGCACTTTCACTTAAAGAGCTTGGGCTCAGGAGAGGGGATGTAGCCACAATCTGCCTTCCGAATATCCCGCAGGCAGTCGTTTTTTTCTATGCAGTCAACAAGCTTGGTGTAATAGCCAATATGGTGCACCCAAAGACCCCGCCGCTTGAACTCAAAGAATTCATGACATCAACAAGGAGTGAATACCTGATCATTCTCGATGCATTTTTGCCCAAACATGTGGAAATGCTTTCGACCATCCCCATAGAGCGTATTTTTGTTGCTGCAATAGGTGATTATCTTTCAGCTGCCAAGACGGTCGGATTCTACCTCACCAAAGGCAGGAAGATCCCCAAAATTCCCAAAGGTAAGAAATATATATCCTGGCATGATCTGCAAAAGGTGGGTCTGTCCAACCGGTATGCTTCAGGCAGCCTGGCATCATCCTACCGGTATGACAGACCACTCGAACCCTCCGCCCCTGCTGTTTATCTTCACAGCGGAGGTACGACGGGGACACCCAAGACAATTATTCTGTCCTCACTGAACCTGAATGTCCTTGCAGTCCAGGGAACGCAGATTGTCAATATTCCGGATCCGTTTGAGACGGGACGGTCACCACTGGTATCAATGGTTGCCATACTGCCGCTTTTCCATGGATTCGGACTTTGCATGGGAATGCATACCATGATGTGCAATGCGATTACATCGATCCTTGTCCCCCAGTTCACACCGGATTCACTTGCAAAGGTGATTATGAAAGAGCGGCCTTCCTTTATTGCAGCGGTGCCGACTTTGTATGAAGGAATTCTCCGAAGTACGCTTCTTGAAAAGGCAGACCTTTCCTTCCTCAAATGCTGCTTCTGCGGCGGGGATACCCTGTCCCCGGATCTTAAGGACCGGTTTGAAACTTTCATTCATGAACGCGGCTCGAGTATCTCCCTTCGGGAGGGCTACGGACTTACCGAGACGGTTACTGTCTGCTGCGTCAATCCGGAAAACAAATGCAGAAAAGAATCAGTAGGTCTTCCCCTGCCGGATATTTGTATGAAAATTGTAGCTCCCAATACTCAAGAAGAAGTTCCTTTTGGCAGCCACGGAGAGATATGTGTCACCGGACCTACTACCATGCTCGGATATTTAGGTGATCCCGAGGGCACAGCTGAGGCGATTCATGTCCATGAGGACGGACGCAGGTGGGTGCATACAGGCGACTATGGATATATGGATGAAGACGGCTTTTTCCACTTTACACAGCGTCTCAAACGAATTATAAAGGTTTCCGGCATTCCGGTTTTTCCTTCACAGATTGAAGCGGTCATTTCCGGCGTGGCAGGTGTCGAATTAGTTTGCGCAATTGCTGTTGCGGACCCATACCGCATGCATGTAGTCAAGGCTATCGTAATCGCATCCGGAGTCCGTTCGGAAGAACGACTGTCAAAGATGAAAGAAGAAATAATCACGGCCTGTAAGGAGCATCTTATTCCTTACGCCCGTCCGACCCTGATTGAATTCAGAGACAGCCTTCCGCAGACGCTTGTCGGTAAAATAGATTATGTAGCGCTCGAAAAGGAAGAAAGGGAAAGAAGTTCTGCTGCGTTGGTGTAAAGAATCTGCCTGCGCTCTTCTTCTGTCAGCGAAAGCTTGGCAAAGCGGGAAAGCTCCTCTTTGGCACCCCACATCGGATAATCAGTGCCGAAGAGAACATGATCCGTACCATATGTATATATAAGTTCCGTGGCTTTTTCCGGCGAGATGAAATCCAGTGAACTTGATGTGTCAAAATAAACATTGGGAAGTCCTGCCAGTGCGTCCGGGGCCTTATGCCACTCGCTCCAGCCTCCGAAGTGGGCGGCAATAATAGTCAGTTCCGGAAAGGACACGGCCAGTTTCCTGACTTGCCCGGGATGAGAAAAGGAAAAACGGTAATCGCCTGCATGTATAAGGATCGGGAGCTTGCCCGCGGCAGCTTTCGCCATCGCGAATACGGCTTTCGAATCGGCCGGGATTTTCTGGAAATCCGGGTGCAGTTTGATGCCGTGGAGTCCTAAAGCTATAATATTTTCAACTTCTGATTCAATTTCCTTTTCAGACATGGCAGGATGAAGGGTGCCAAATCCGATGAGACGTCCGTTTGAGGAATCCTGCATATCCTGTATAAATGAATGAATGGAAGCGACCTGCCTTACGGTAGTTGCGGTTGTGAAAACAACAGAGCAGGTTATTCCTGCTTTATTATTTTCAGCCATAAGGGTTTCCAGGGATCCGTCCATATGCATCCGGAGATCATAGAACTGTCCGATAGATTCGACTGCGCGGTCAATGATTTTAGGCGGGAAAACATGGGCATGTATGTCAATTATAGGAAATGAGTCCTTTGATTCAGTTATCTGTCCCAACATGAATATTCTCCTTTGGACCGGTAAAAATTGTCTTATCCAGTTTATGACGGATGATAAGCAAAATCAACAGGCAAAGGATAATTACTGCAGTGACAGGAAGGCCGCCTTCCGGACCGAAATTTCCGCCGGTCAGAAGCGGGCTGCTGCTGCCTGTAAAATTTGTTTGAATCAGCCGGGCGGCACTTTGTGTTCCGCTTACCTCGAGTCCGAACAGATTACCCTGGGCAAAATTCCAGATCGAATGTGCCGCACACACTGTCCAGATCTCCTGCGTTTGAAGAGCAAGAAATGCGAAAAAAACGGAAATCAGCATTAAATTGCCAAAGGCGATTACTGAGAAACCTGCGTTGCCCATATGGAGGAGGGAAAACGATAAAGAAGTGAGGAAAACGGCAGCGGCACGGCCGAACCGGGCGCTTAACCGGGGCAGCATGTAGCCTCGGAACATCAGTTCCTCACAGGCGCCCTGCGGGATCCACATCAGAATATAGATCACAAAAAGCCCTGCTGCCGACGAATCAAGCCCGATGCCACCCACACTGATCTGCCTGGTGAGAAGAAGGAGTAAGAATACACAAAGCATCATACCCAATCCTATTGCCAGGCCCCGCCCATAGGACAATACAATTTTCCTGAATGCGCGGGGATGTTCCACTGGAAGGCCGGCCGAGGATGCCGGGTTCTTTTCGAAAACACGGATAATGAAAAGATATACAGCAATTACAAGAAAATAACTTATTCCCATGGTGAATACAAAGGATTTTGTCTGCATCAGCTCTGCAAACAGCTTGAGTACCATACCTGCCGGTACAAACAGATTGCCGCTGAATTTGGAGAGCTCTGTAAAAAATACGGTTGAAGCATCTGACCGGAGATATAAAAGGACAGGGGCGATTAAAGCCAGTAACTGAAAAAACGCAAGGAGATAAACGGGAAGCAGCAACTGATATATCAGAAGACGTACGGCGGACCGGGATCTTTTCGGATGATAACCATAAACGGTATTTTGCGGGAAAAATTCCGCTTTTTGAAACATGATCCGGTCCCTGGTTTTTCGGCGGAGCTCTTTTTTCATATCCTGACTATCATCGGCATATGTGGTAAACCGTTCGATATGAAGCAGTTTGTTGGAAACAATAATGAGAAGGGCGGTAATAACTGCGCAAATCCCGCATAGAATGAGTAAAAGGCTGATGGAATAGCTTCCGTCGAGTGCTGCTGCGATTCCATAATAGTGCCCATAGAACGGAAGCAGAAGGGAAAGGACGGGGGGCGTGCCCTCCTCCTGCATGGCAGTAATGCAGACAATCAGAAGTATAAAGAAAATAGGCAGGAAGCTTGCCTGCGCCGCCAGGATACTTCGATTCATAATGGAGATGATCAGGACAAGCACGGTCATCAGAAGCGACAAGGACAAACAGAGAATCATCAGGTATGCGATGGTACCGATGGAAAAATACCCGAAAAGCGCTGTAAACAGCAGAATGACAACAGTTGAGGGAATCATGGCATGCATGAGTATCCCCAGTGCGTTTCCCAATACGATTTCAATGCGCCTGACAGGAGTCAGAAGAATCGCAGCAAATGTCCCCCGCTCTTTTTCCCCGGCAATAGATACCGTACCGGATTCCATGCACGCATACATGACTGCGATGAACAGGATCAGCGGCAGAATCATATGGGAAATGATCCGTTTGGATCCGAAAATACTTTCGTCCGGCTGAATACCTGTCAGTTCCCTTTGAAAGACGGAAAAAACCGGAGCGCTCGCTGCAACACGCCCGTGTTCCGCCTGCAGGTAATCACCGTAATTTATAAGCACGTCTGTTGTGTATACATCATGAAGGAGATTTGAATCGGTATCCGAAGGATTATAATATGTCAGAATCTGCGGCCGGGCGTCTCCTGACAGGCCGGCAATCTGCACGTCAAAATCTTCGGGGAAAATAATTACCAGATTCACGTCTTTTTCCGACAGCCTGTCCTGATATGCAGGGAAATCATAATACGCTCCGCTTTGCCCGTGAAGAAATGTCGCGCCGATCACTTCCGGATGACTGACAAACCGTTTTTCCAGAAAAGTCTCAAAGGAAGCCGGGGAATTTATTAGAAGCACTTTTGTGCCCGGCTGACTGGAATCAACCATATGCAGAGGGAAAAAATAACTCACAAGATAGCAGACAAAGAAAAAAATGAAAAGCAGGCTAACCCAAAGTGTGGCCTTCGACATTTGCGTCTTCAGCCGTGTTCCTTTGGCAAAGCTTCTCCGGGCGATAGCCCACACTACTCTTCGCATGTATTCCCCTTATTCGATTTCTTTGTGATTTTGCGTATACAGCCGGAAAAAGGAATCTTCAAATGTTGAGGCACCTGTTGCATCTATCAGGGATGCGATGGTTCCCTGTGCGACAATGCGGCCGTCGACCATCACGGCGAGTTCGTCGCATAGATCCTGCGCGACTGAAAAAATATGAGTCGATAAAAGGACGATGTGCCCGGCATTCTTAAGTTCGCGCAGATAGTCTGTTACCTGGTGGGCTGTCAGGATATCCAGGCCGTTGGTAGGTTCGTCAAAGATGACGACGGGCGGATTGTGAATCAGGCTGATTGCTATGGAAATTTTTTGCCGCATACCCGTTGACAGTTCAATGATATTCTTCTGAGCAAATGGACCGATGTCAAAGCGGGCAAAGCTGTCCTGCTTTCTCTTTTCCACCAGGCCTGCATCCATCTGATAAAGTTCACCAAAAAAGTTAAAAAGCTTGTCGGGCGTCGAGAAAGGATCGAGTTTAACTTCCGATGTCAAAAACCCTATCTTTCTCCTGATTGCCCTTGCCTGATCCCTTGTATTCATTCCGTATATCAAAATATCACCGCTTGTTGGAATGAGAAGTGTTGAAATCATCTGCATAAGTGTCGTTTTTCCGGCTCCGTTCGGTCCGAGAAGACCGAAAATACGACCCTCCTGAACCGTGAAGTTCACGTCCTCCACCACGTTTATGGTATTCCGGTATTTTTTCGTAACATGGGAAACTTCAATCATATAAGCCTCCTTTTTGCTTTTCTCCTGAATATACTTTTACCGGATTCCTGCTCGAAAGTACGCCTGACATTTCGAAACAGAAGGGCCGCAATCAATAAATCAACTGCAATAATGATTCCATAACTTTTCATATCAGCCGTTCCGGCCATGATGTCGTGGATCAGCAGGAGATTGTTATGGACAGGGATGGCATATTCTGCCAAAAGGGGAGTCGACATCCTGAAAAGCTGCAGGAAGAAATCAACAAGGAACAAAAGGAGCGGCAGTTGGAGATTCAGGGTAATATCCTGCATATTCCTCAAGTCTGCGATCACTTTAAAACAAAACATTGTCATTACGGCGGCAGCACAAAGAATCGACCCGATCATCAGCAGGAGCTGTACGGGACTTAAAAGCAGGCCGAAAGGAATAAGGGAGAGCGGATTATTGCTCCTGTTTGTCCAGGAGGATAAAAGCAGTACTAAAAGTGTAATTATGGATGTTAAAGCAGATACACAGATAACTGCCAGCGCCTTACCCCACAGAAGCCCCCTTGTGCTGAGAGGCGTCAGGGTCAGTTTGGCAAGGAATCCACGTTCCCTGTCAGCAGCGAAAATTTCGCCGGACAGCGAATAAACGCAGTAATAGAGCAGCAGGATCAGGATCCCGGGAATGACACGTGCGCCCGCCGGGTTTGCCTGGCTCCTGTACACCATTAGTTTGGTATAAGGATTGAAATTGTCAACGAGGAACGGGGCGCCGCCTCCCTCGGAATAGAATGAGATTCCGGCGTTTTTGATCAGATAGTCCTTGTACCGGGGAAGCACATCCTGTTGGAACTGATACGCAATTGTCTGGGACATAATAATATGGGCATCGGAATAGATGGAAATGACAGCAGCAGTCTGTACATTGCCCTGCCCTTCTGAAAGCCCCTGGAAATAGGTATGTACAGCATCGCTGTAGGAAGCCGTGCTGTTATTGCCCGATATTGTGCCGTCTGATTGAAACACGACAATTATGCCTCCGTTTTCTGTTACCCTGGCGGCAGAATTATCTGAAAGTGCCGCTTTATAAGTGTCGGCTGTCCAGGTTCTGTACGTGTAGTTGGCTGCATAGGAATCAGATTTAATGAAAGAACGCATATAATCATCCGGCGCAACAAGCACGATAGAAGCCTTGCCGACATTTCCGGTAGAAATGTAGTCTACAAGCACTGGGAAAAGATACAGGGCGAGAAGAAGAACAAGTGACGGAACCAGAAAAATAGCCATAGTCTGACGCCAGTTCGACAAAATCCGCCGGCACTCCCAGCGAAAAAGTACAATCATTGATTTCATGAAAGACCTCTTTTCCACTATACTGCCTTACAGTTGTAATGAAATGCCTTTGATTTGTAGGATATGTACTATATCTGTAGCATGACAATAATCTACTGTAATAGAAAATGTAGTATGATATAAAAGTTCCATTCCCGTACTGGAAATAGTATATCATTTTGCTGCGATTTGTGATCACAGGAGAAATGAACGTTTTCTCAACAATTACAGCAGGAAGTAATGGAAAAGCAAGCAGATGAGTAAGGAGAAATACTATGAAAACCACATCATATAAAGTCCTGCGCCGGCTGCTTCCGGTCATTCTGGCCGCCTCCTTGCTTGCGTCGGCAGCATTAACTTCTTCCTGCTTCAAAAACCCGTTCCTGAAAAGTGATGGCGGTGCTTCCGTCCTCAAAGATATCGACTTTAAACTGTTTGCGGATAATGTCACATCAGATCTGGTAAGCCTTCATTTTGCGGTAAAAGATCCCAAAGCACTCGGACTTTCTATTCCGGAGGCAACCCTCGGCGATGTATCAAAACAGAAATCAGATGAGACATATACCAAATTCGAAAAATATCTTGACCAACTTGCCAAAGTTGACTCCAAAAAGCTATCGCAAAAGGATCAGGTCTTGTACGATGTCATAGAATATGATTTGAAGGAAGCGCTGGACTATCAGGATTACTATTATTATTCCTCGCCTTTTAATTCCATTACCGGCCTTCAGACGAATCTTCCCCTTGTGCTTTCCGAATATACCTTTGAAAACAAGGCGGATATTGATCAGTACCTCCTGCTCCTTAAGGACATGAAAAGATATTACGGGGACCTGATGGATTTTGAAAAAGAGCGTGCAGACAAAGGATTAGGGGCTTCGGATGTTAACTTGCAGAAAATCATCGATTCATGTGACTCTTTTCTGGCCGACAGGGAGAATCACTTCCTTATATCCAGTTTTGCGGGGCGCCTTGACAAGGTTTCGGGACTGACCGACACAGAGATATCGGATTATATTGAACAAAATCAGAAAATGCTGGATGATTACGTATTCCCGGCATACCAGATCCTTATCGATGGCTTCAATGGCCTTATGGGTAAAGGAGAGAACGAAGGCGGACTGTGCAATTTCAAAAACGGCAAGAATTATTATGCGCTTCTTCTAAAATCGGATACCAGTTCGGATTCATCCGTGAAAACAATTACCAGTCAAATTGAAAAGGCAATTTCCGATGAGATGGATGTCATAATGGCTGCTCCGACAGACAGTAGTTTTCAGGATTCATACAATACATACAATTTCTCGGAAGGTACCGTCAAGCAGAACCTGGATTATTGTGAGTCGGCTATCAAAGACGATTTCCCGGAAATCATGAAGCATAATGTGACACTCCAGGAAGTGCCTGCGGCACTCGAAGATTTTTTCAGTCCTGCCGCGTACTTATCCTGCAGGATTGACGATCCGACGGATAATCTGATTGTGACCAATACAGCCGCCCTGACCGGCTACCAGAATCTTCTTGAAACGGTAGCGCACGAAGGATATCCCGGGCATTTGTACGAATCTGTTTACCATGCACAGAATATCTCCAGCTACTATCAGCGTACGGCAAGCTTCCTCGGATTTTCCGAAGGGTGGGCAGAATATGCGGCCGAATATATTTTAAAAAATTCTGATTATGACCAGGAATTAGTATCCTATATTGCTGCTGAGAATCAGGTCACAAATCTGCTTCTTCCTTCAAGGATAGACATAGGGGTGAATTATGAGGGGTGGAACCTGCAGGACGTAATTAAATACGTGGCTGATTATAATCTAAGTGAAGATTATGCAAGCTACTGCTACGATATGGTCATTGAGATCCCCTGCTACTATATGCCGTATTGTATCGGACATTTAAATACGGATAACATCATTGCAAACGCACAAAAAAAACTCGGCACATCGTTTTCACTTCAGGATATTCATAAGGCATATCTTGATATTGGCTCCGCACCGTTTCAGATAGTGGAGAAATATATGGATAATTATATACAAACCCAATAACAATAAGGTGATTTCATGACATTTGCAGTTGTCAGAAATTTCATTATGGTATAATAAAATAAATACTTATTGATTTTGAAATACGTACATTCGCTGCCATATGGCATTTGAATAGTTTCATTGAATGGACTGGAGGCTCTTGTTATGGCTAAATTAACTCGTCTTGCTTCTACTGTAACCGCCAGGTACTATCCCGCATCAGATTTACTGGATGCATTTTATCTTGATGGTCGACTTTCCGGCAAAAGAGAAGCCAGGGCCGCAGATATCACAGTTGATAAAGAGGACAGGGGATTTTTCTTCTCCGTCTTTTCCCATTCAACTGTTCCCGGAAGGGACCCTGCAGCAGAACAGGTTTTCGAAGCTCCCCTTCGCAAGCTTTTTAACGAAATCAAAACCGGCAGGAAAGCCCTGGATGATGAAATCGGAGAGCTTGTCAATACAGCCGTAGCTGTAACCGGACGCATGAAGCTTCAGGCAGACAATACAAGATCACCGTTTTTTGCCGGTGTCCTTGTAAAAGATTCGGAAGCATTCGCAATTACAATGGGAAAGGGCCTCGCGTTCCTCTACAGGGACGATACGCTTTTCCCGCTCACAGCAACAGATCTTCAGATAGAGCCTGTGAATACGCAAAGACAGAAAGTTGACAATTTTTATAACTATTGTGCTACCAAGACGGCTACAGCGCTGTGTTCCAATATTGCCCAGCTTAAGATGGATGACTGCATTATTATCTGTAACCGGGAAGTCTATGACGCCCTGGGCCAACAGGAAATCCTGCGTATCCTTTATGATGCGGAAGACCAGTGTGATGCTGCGGGCAATATTATTACTGAGGCTGCTGCCAAGCTTCCCGGTGTACCGCTTCAGTTTTTGATTTCTTTTGTTGAGACTGTTACGGCACAGGAGAAAACAGGCCTGTTCGGTCTTGGGAAGAAGAACCGCCAGCAATCCTACAATGAAGCGGATGATGATGCCATTGAGATTCCTATTGCAAAAGCCGGTGCCGCCGGAGCTGCTGGAACTGCCGCTGCTGCTGCAGCTGCTGCTGCCTCTGCTTCTGCATCCATTCCGGCACCTGTTCCGACTCCTGATACACCCGAGCCGCTGTTTTTTGGAAATGACGCCACCAACCCGTTTGTTCAGCCTCTTGCAGAACAGCCGGTTGTTCCGTCCGGACCTAAAGATCCGATCCATTTTCAGGATGATTCCCTTGAACCTTTCGGTGAACCTGTCAAAGAGAATGAATCGGTTACGGATGAAGGTGGTTTTGTAAAAACAGAATTTGAAGGTGATGTGGATGGATTCAAATCTGCTGACGGAGAATTTGACCCAATACCGTACCAGCAGGATTCTTTCAGCCAGTCAGGAAAGGCAGCTCCCCTTTATATCCATGAAGAATCCGGGCAAGAGGAAGAACCTCTCGCTTTTGGCGATGATTATGCACCGGTTCAGCAAAAACCTGAAGTCAGTTCGAATGCAGGGGAAACTTATTATATTCCCTTCGAGTCCAAGGAACCGGCTGCTCCGGCAACAACGAATATTGATGATATTCCCGATATGCCGCTGTATGAGGCGCCGACTTATTCCCCGCCGACCTATCCGACAAACAGCTATACGCCCAAAGGTTACGATAATGCAGGCGTATATGCACGCGGATCATATTCGCTCGATGATGAAGATAGAGATATAAGGAAAGACCTGCCGCCACAGCCTAATATGGGCAACAGAAGTTATTCATACACACCTCCGCAGCAGACGGTGCCATCCTATGGCTCGGTCAAAGACCAGCGTGCCGCACAAAACGCACCGCGTGCCGGGCAGCCGCCTGTACAGCAGTCGACCCGTGCCAGGGCAAACCAGCCGCAGCGATCCTCACAGGATATGTTTGAACAGGAGAAGGGTTTTGATTACGGTGATACGGATGCGGCATACAAACGCAATAAGTTCTGGGTGGCCGGCCTGATCGCATTGTGTGTAGTTTGCGTAATTATACTGATTATTGCTTTTGTCATTTCAGGCAACAACAAAAAAAAGACACCGGCAGTTACCTCAGTACCTTCCATTGCCGTGTCACTGACACCTACCGGCGCAGTGACGCCCACCGGCACGGCAACACCGGCACCTGGCGGTTCTGTTACTCCTGCGGTGACTCCTTCCGTTACGGTTGCACCTGTCAGTGCCTTCTATTTTACCGACAAGACAGGTTTCCGCACATGGTGGGATTTGTTCTATTATACATATGGCGGAATCAAACTGGACAGCAATACTGATCCCAGGATCGGCATGATCAACACATATAACGGTAAACCGGCTGACTATGTACCGCAGCCCGGCGATGTTATTCTGGTCCCGCCGATCTCATATCTGACGGGGACGGCCACGCCAAGTCCGACTCCGGCGGCGTAACCTGCATTACGGTACTGCATGTAAAGAATGCCTTTTCACAGTATTTCTCATATTTTGTGAGAAATAGAACTGGAAAGGCATTCTTTTTTTACTGGTCAATTTTCAGAAATCCGTTTACAATTGTACTGACATAATCTGGCTGGAATCATTACAGGAGGAAATATGAGAATATTACTATCAGAGAAGATTGCGCCTGATTCGGTTTTGTACCTTCGGGATAAAGGATTTGATGTAGACGAGATTCTCGGTCTTTCACAGTCCGAAATTGAAGGGATTATTGAACCATATGACGGTCTTATTGTAAGAAGCGTAACCCAGGTCAACCGGTCTTTGCTTGCACGCGCTGCAAACCTGAAAGTAGTGGGCCGTGCCGGTAATGGAATTGATAATATTGATGTAAAAGCCTGCACGGAACGCGGAATCATTGCTGTAAACACTCCGGAAGCGAATATTATGGCAGCAGCTGAATTAGCAGTAGCGCTTTCGTTTGCCATATTCAGAAATATTTGTTTCGCTAACGATTCGGCACACCAGGATGATTTTCGGCGCGGTCGTATGATCGGAAACGAACTTGAGGGCAAGACCGCAGGAATCATAGGCCTTGGACGCATCGGATCGATTGTCGCCAGAAAACTTGCCGGTATTGGAATGGAAGTTGTAGCTTATGACCCGTATATCCCCCAGGAGTCTTTTGACCGTGTAGAAGTAAAAAAATGCGCATCTCTTGAGGAACTTCTCGGAGTTGCTGACCTGATTACTTTTCACACACCCAAAAATAAAGAAACCTATAATATGATCGATGCTCCGGAACTGGCCAGGTGTAAAACCGGAGTCAGGATAGTCAATGCAGCACGCGGAGGTCTGGTGAATGAAACAGCCCTTGCAGAAGCATTAAAGACAGGAAAGGTTGCTGCCGCCGGAATAGATGTCTTTGATAAGGAGCCATCCTATGACAGGATGCCCGGGGAACAAAACTTCCAAAACCCTCTTCTGAATCTGCCTAACTGCGTTATTACGCCGCATCTCGGTGCTTCCTCACATGAAGCCAATCACAATGTCGGCGCAGCAGTCACGGAACTTGTCGCAAGGGCACTTGAGGGTGATCTTGTGGCAGCAATCAATATGCCGGGTATTTCAGGAAATATGACCGCATTACGCCCGTATATTTCCCTTTGTGAAAAGCTGGGTAAAATTTATTACCAGGCAGAGAAGACACCGGTTAAAAAAATTGAAGTGATTTACCGCGGTGATATTGCCAAGCAGGAGACCGGAATATTGACTTTGTCCGTGCTGAAGGGATTCCTTTCAGCGCTGTCCTCCGACAGAATAAGCTTCGTCAATGTGCGCCAGGCCGTTGAAGATAAGGGAATTGAAATCGTGGAGAGCAAATCTACACAGAGCAGGAAATACAACAACCTGATCAACGTCAAATTCGTTACGGAAGATAACCGTGAGCTATGCGTCAATGGCACAATATTTGGTATGGATACGGAAGTACTTGTCACATTTTTCGGTTACCGGATGAATTTCGAACTTGCACCCAACGTGCTTGCTATTCAAAATGAAGACGTTCCCGGCATCATCGGAAAAGTAGCGACCATATTAGGCGAAAATAATATTAATGTCGCCAGCATGAACTGGGGAAGAAAACCGGATTCCGGTAAAGCGCAGTCATTTATTTCGGTTGACCAGCCTGTGACAAAAGACATTGTCAGGCAGCTTACCGGGATTAAAGGAGTCCTGCGTGTTTCGCAGCTTGATTTTTCCTGATTCCTATTTTTACAAATGAACACTAAGCCTTAGGACAAAATATTGTTCTAAGGTTTTTTTATTAATTAGTTCATTGAACTCTTGACATTGACGCTACGTCAAGGTTTACAATGCATGTGGAGGTTGAAATATGGAATACACAATACATAAACTAGCTTGTTTGGCAGGGGTATCAACAAGGACGCTGCGATACTATGAGACCTGCGGACTCCTGAAACCAGGCAGGATTCGTTCGTCAGGCTACAGGGTATACGGACAGGAAGAAATCGACAAACTACAGCTGATACTTTTTTTCAGGGAATTAGGGATGAGTCTCGAGATAATACGCGGCATACTTTCGTCAGACGATTTTGACAGGAACAGGGTGCTTTGTGAACACCGGAATCTGCTGATGGATAGAAAAGTACAGCTGGAAAAACTGATTGCCAACGTGGAAAAAACAATTGAAATGCAGGAAGGGAGAGCAACAATGACGGATCAGGAAAAATTTGAAGGATTCACTCAAAAAACGATCGAGGAGAATGAAGAAAAATACGGAAAGGAAATACGAAGCAAATATGGTAATGAGGCCGTTGACCACTCGAATCAAAAACTAACCAATATGACAAAAGACGATAAATTGCGGTTGGCAGCCCTTACGGACGAACTCAGCCTGGCCATTAAGGCAGCTTTCGAAGAAGGGGATCCTGCAGGTATTCTGTCTCAAAAGGCATGTGGGCTCCACAAAAAATGGCTGATGTACTTCTGGGACTCGTATTCCAGGGAAGCACATATGGCTTTAGTGCAGGGCTATGTGGATGATCCCCGGTTTACAGCATACTATGACAAAATAGCGCCGGGCTGCGCAGTATTCCTGCGGGATGCCATGCGCATCTTTACTGCATAGAGAACCATTCACTTGCTTCTTCGCTCGGTCAGTCCTCGGATTGCTTCGCAATCCTGCGGAATCTACTCAGAAGCAAGTGAATGGTTTTTGCAAAGCGCCCGATGGGCGCTAAGGAAGGGATTTTCCTTTTCTTATTTTACTTTTACAATATAGAGTGTTCCGCTTTCGAATACAGTCTCTCCCATCGATTTCAGGAGTGTATCGTTGATGCTGATATACTGGGTTCGTTCAAGGTCGCCGACAATCAGATAGGTCACGTCATAATTTGTCAGAAGTGCCCTGACAGCCGGAGCATTGGTGCTCGTATAGATCATTTTTACATTTGTCTGCCGCGGAGTCAGGATATCCTTCCAGACATCCGGTTTGGATGGATCACTAACCAGATCACCGTTGCTGCCGACAACGCCATGAAAACGCCACAGCCATTCATGCGTCTGCCAGCCAATGATCGTGGGAAGGCCGGTATAAGCCGAGACAATACAGTTATCGGTATAACTGTTTCCATAGGCTTCGCAAATGACAGGGGACCCTGAAACATTCGCATTAAGCCAGTCTATTGCAGCAGCATAAGCTGCAAGATCCCCATCTCCGGCAGGCAGTAACGGGCTGTTTCTGGTTTTGAGCGGCAGTGTGCCGTCAAGTCCTTTGTACATTTCCAAGGAAATATCACCGGTCCTCTGACTAATTGCAACAAAGGGGTAGTGCATGGGAATGAACAGCATAAGCGAAAGGACAATGGCCCCGGCTATGAACACGTTGAAATGAGACTTCTTCTTTATACGAATACAGAGAAAGCGTATAAAAGAATATGCCAGGACGAGCGAAAGCAGTACAAATGCTGCGAATGTAAATTTGAACATAGTATTGGACCGTTTATAACTGCCGGAATAAATGTCCTGCACATAGAAGATTTCCGGAGCTGCAAGAAGGATGAAAGATACTACTGCTATGCCGGACATGAATATATCTGCCGGATTCATTTTGGACATGAAACGGGCGACGGCATTACCGGGAATATAATCATCATCTTTTTGGAGCCTCAATACAGCCTGAGAGTCCCTTCTTGAAAAAAGAGTTACTACGATCAACAGGATGGCAAACAGCAGGTGTACACCCCAGAGGATCAGGAACTGGTAAACCGGGGATTGATTTACTGTTTTGGCCAGGGAATTCGCAATCATGTCAAATCTGGAGTTGAATGTCAGGGAACAAAGGCTGGATACGGTAAACAGGAAGGACATGCCAAGACCGGTTCTCGTCAGTGCACAAGGGATGAGTGACGTGCCGATCATACAGATCAGAAACACGATCATCTGGACGCCGACATGTTCGGCAGCCATTTTGGAATACTTCAAATAAGTGATCAGGACCATCGCCACTTCCGTTAGGAAAAACGGTACACCGGACAATGAAAAAAAATGCCTGGATGTCTTGATATTATAGATCAGAAGGGTCATACAGCCGACGATAAAGTAAATAAGAAAATCCCAGTAATTACACATCGTCGCAATACCCAGAAGGATGCCGACTGTGACAATCTCCGGTTTTAAAAGCCGTTTACTTTCATAAGTGATACGCTTAACAAGGCCGATAGGTGCATCACCGCGCGGGAAAACCGATATGAGTACTTCCTCTCCGGAAGGATGCCGGGCATTCATGAACAGGGAGAAGAGTACGGCGACAATCAGCATGACGATCATCAGGCCAACAACATGTGCATGGAGATCTCCCAGCAGATAGGAATAGCTGGGGAATTCATGGATTGTATAGTCCCCGTTTTTTAAAAGGGTCGTCTTGGCCGCATCCCATACTTGCGAATCCGGATTATGTCCGATAAAACGAGTGGAATCAGGATAGAAAAAACTGTCGGTACGGCCAACCGCAATCCCCATTTTCGAGAACAATCCGAGGATTTTGTGTCCGATCCAATTGTTTTCATCATAGAAGAAGGAGTGTGAATTACCGAAGACAGCAACGGCAAAAGCGCTGAGAATTCCAACGACTGCACGAAATCCAGCCGGAGCCCGCAGTCCCTTTTTCATGGCACCGTCCAGAAATAATGAACCGAGCGAAAAAGACATCGTAAATGATAATGCAAAAGTAGTGCACATGGACAGATTATAGGCAACTCCGGTTACAATGCCGGTAAATTTGGTAATGAGGGCGTAAATATACTGCCCGTAATAATAGTAATTGATGGTACTTCCGGCAAGCCATGGATCCAGGGCCGGCAGAGTATCATTCCTGACCAGTGAATTCAGGAAGGCAAAATCCATGAATTTTTCTTCCCCGTTAATCTCCGGACGAATTCCTTTAAGAATACACCACGCCAGAAGGGCGAGAACAAAAAGACTCTCCTCAAAAGTGATCTCCCATATATCGGTTTTCGAGGAAAGAGCCCTGATTGCGGCCTTCCTTGTCCGTGGAATTCCCCAGCTTACAAAGAAAAGTACAGCCAGCAGGACAGTTATCCAAATTCGCGTGAACCGGATCACCTGCAGGTAACTGAAGGTCCAGAGTACAAAAGATACCGCAAGAATACCGACAGCCTTTGAGAAGCCATAGCCTTTACCGCAAAAAGAGGAAAACATCCATGCTGTGACGGGGAACGCGCCTATTCCGAATAACAGAAGAGTAGACCACCAGCACAGATATGCCGCCTGATCTCCTATTAAAAGGAAAGACAGTAATAATGCGAGCACAACAGGAACAAGAAACCAGAGAAAAAGGATGGGCTGGATTTTCCCCTCAGTCAGCGAATTGCCGGATACATTGATATTCTGCGTCTCCAAACCGCCGGGATTGGACGAGGACATGTGTGAATCACGTTTTGTGTTATTCATCGGGATCCTCCGGGAATATTCATTTAGCCGATTATAACGATATACACCAGCTTATTAGCTGATTATATACTTTATTTGATATTATCATCAATAAATACGGTCGATTGTCGCATAGCTTGTATTTTTTTGGATGGGATTTGAACGTTCCTGCTCGATGGACCTGGCGGCCTGCCTGGCCATGGAAACGCATGCGTCCATCCTGTATTCAACAGAGTCTTCCGCTCCGCCGTCGACCAGCGCCAGGCTGCTTACATACAAGCCTGGCATCAGGGGTGTAATCAGGCTGTATACAGGCTTTGAGGAGGGGGCAGCGTAGCGTGTGCGCGTCAGGCGCCACGTCAGGATATCTTCTCTGACGGTAACCGGATTCAGGAGCTGAAGATGTTTGAAAAACTCGCTGAAAACTTCCGCATCTGATTGAGTCCAAAGCGGATGAGAGGTAGGAAAAGAGCCGGAAAGATATACAACATGTCCGCCGTATCTTCGCTCCCCTACCAGATTGGTATGCTCAATAATTCTTTGGAAGGGTGCGTTGAATGCAATCGGTCGGGAGAAACACCCGGTAAACTGCGTTTTCATGAGAAGCATCAGGCACATGTTTGCTTTATATGTTACGTCCATCAGTGTATCGCGGTAATCGGTAGGCATTGGCAAATCGTGTGTGATGTGCGCAAAATTGCGGCATGATGCAGTAAAAAGGACACTATCGGCATCCAATACAACAGTTGTGCAGTCTGCAAGTACGCAGGAAATCTGATACCGCGGAGCATTGCCCGGTAAAAGTGAGGATGCCGGTACGCCGGAGGAAGCGGCTTTATCCATATCACCGGTCAGCGCAATATCCATCGCTGTATATCCGTAATGAATTAATCCGTCATGATCTGCGATCTCCTGCGTAAGGGCACTGATTAACGAATGAAAGCCGTTATCAAGATAACCAAGCTTTTTGCGGCCGACCCGGCCGTACCAGTAGGAATCAAACCATGAAATTTCTTCCTGTAACCCCAGATCCTTCAAAAGCCCAAGTAAATTCCGGTCGCTTTTACGGATATGGTGGGGAAGCAGCTCAATATAATCGTGTCCGATCCTCATGGAGGAGAGCATTCCGCCGGCTGTAGAGTGCTGTTCTACAACCTGGACGATAAATCCTTTGCGGGAAAGTTCCCAGGCGCAGACAAGACCGGTTAATCCCGCACCGATAATACAGATGGAGGGACGTGAATCAGGCATAATTACTCCTTTGCCGTAATGCGTTTGGCTTCAAGGTAATAACGCTTTTCAATGGCTTCCCCCATGGAGAAAGTCTTTCTCGGGAAGACACCTTCGGCAGAAATCGTTTCAAAGAAGCTGTTTTTCGAAATAGCCGGTAGAAGAAACCCGAGATTTCCGGTGGTTGAGAGCGCCCGGACCGCATCTTCACCGTGAATATAATCGAGTCTGACATCAGTACGGAGGGAAAGGATATGATCAAGAACATTCTGGAGAGAACCGACAGCCATAGTGTGCCGTGGCTCGGTCAGAACCAGGTATTGGCAGATCCCGCCGCTGATTACCGGAATAGTCTGCGCAGAAACCGGAAATTGTCCTTTTAGTACAGCCAGTTCATCTTCGCTTAAAAAATGAAACCCCTGTCCTGCGAAAAACGTTCCGGCTGCAGCATAGAAATCTTCACTGGACAGACCGAATACGACCCTGTGAATCGGTTCAAAATCCAGGCCGCCGTCATGGATATTTACAACTTCAACCAGCGCAAACCGGGCCGGATGTGAAGCGGCAGCTTCCAAAGAGAGAGTTGGCCGGATAGAATCCCAATGGGCCTTGGCTGTTGCAAGCGAATGGTTGCCGTCACCTACCGCAAAGAGGAATCCATCAACGGATTTTTCCAGAAGATGGGTAAGCGCATTGATAATACGTCCGGATACGTCAGATCCGGCCTCAGTAAAATAGCCTGTAATATGTCCCCCGCCCTGCATCAGGCCGGTATCATATAACCGGGTTTTTCCCGTTGATGAAAGAACTTCATATGCCGGCTCAATTACCGTGCAGTCCGGGTCATCAATCAGCAGCATGATATGAGGCAGTTCGAGCCGTGCATTTCTTCTGATTCTTACACGGGGCGGAATACGGGAGAGAACAGTGCCTTCCGTCGCCCGGATCCTCATATGGTTACCGGGTGTGAAGTCATACTGGTCAAGATCAACGGCAAGGATCAGTCCTTTACGGGAAGTGTGGCAGGGTGTTGCCCGGGAAAGAAGAACAAAGCCTGAAGGAAGCTCATAAAGAGTTCCGTCGGACAGGTATGTATTGATTGATTCGTTAATGGAATCGATCTTACGGTCAAGCTGATTTGCCGGGAGGGATTCAAGATAGACTTCCGGTAAAATCATATGGGAGGAAGAGGGAACACCTGCTGTCTCGAGCTCGACCTGGGTCCAGTACAGGGGTTCCGAAGTAAACTGATCACAAGCGATGACAGACCATCTTCCAAGGTCCACATTCTTTTCCGGAAAGAGAATTTCCGGTGCCATAACGGCTAATTCTGGAAAAACTACTGCATGCATGATAAGGCCCCTTTCAGAAAAAGCACAGGAATGTAAACGACATTGTATCACAAAATCTTGATGATAACCACTCGAAAAGCAACTTGAAACAGACCCGGGGAATCAATTGGTTTTGCCATGGATAAATAAATGTGATTTAGTAAATTTTGATTTATTTGGCTGATTGCACAAATTAAAGACAGCTATTGACAAAATAGTAGCCGGGATATACAATCACTTTGTGATCGTGCTCGAGCACGGAAGCACGGAAGCACGTTGCTGGATCAGCACAGGCGCATATTTATTATTACCGGTGCAATTATCCGGAACATTCGATCTTTGTATACGTTCATCATAATTTATTTAGGAAGAACATGATCATTCGTCCGAGCAATCGTGCTCGAGCACGGAAATGCGTTACTGGATTAGCACAGGGGCATATTTATTATTACCGGTGCAATTATCCGGAACATTCGATCTTTGTATACGTTCATCAGAATTTGTTTGGGAAGAACATGATTGAAACCGATGGACAAAGGATTGCATAGCGTATCAATGAGTTCTGTTTTGGAAAGGGGGGGTACTGACACCGCTGCACGCATATTTTCGATTTCTTCTTATTATAGTAAATATTTATAAAAGCAAACAATTTTCTGCTCATGTTATTTGTCACTCACTTGCATGATGCTGCAGCTTGATTTTCTGTATGGCTTTTTCTCATTCACTGATTTACATAACATAATGCTTGCAAACAAAATTAAAAGGAGAGAAAACATGAAAACAATCAAGAAATTTGTCGCCGTTCTTATTGCTTCTGCCGCACTGCTTTCATTAGTAGCATGCGCAGGTACCACCACCCCAACAACAACAGCAAAAGCAACAGCAGCAACAACAGTCGCAGCAACAACTGCAGCTGTCAGTGCCGCTGATACAACAAAGAGCACAGGGGGCACCGCTAAAGTCGGCGTTTCCATGCCGACACAGTCCCTTCAGCGCTGGAACCAGGATGGAGCCAACATGAAGGCTTCCCTTGAAAAAGCCGGTTACACTGTTGACCTTCAGTATGCAAACGATGAAATTGCTACACAGGTAAGTCAAATAGAGAACATGATCACAGGAGGATGTACAGTTCTTGTCATCGCTTCTATTGATGGTTCTTCTCTTGGAACTGTACTTGCTGATGCAAAAAAAGCAAATATACCTGTTATTGCATATGACCGTTTGATCATGAACTCAGATGCTGTTTCCTACTATGCAACATTTGACAACTATATGGTAGGAACCATTCAGGGTACCTACATCGTTGACACATTGAAGCTTAAGGACACAACAAGCAAATTTAATATGGAAATCTTCGGCGGATCTGCTGATGACAACAATGCCAGATTCTTCTACAACGGCGCAATGGATGTTCTTAAGCCCTATATTGACAAAGGAACACTTGTTGTTGTTTCCGGTCAGGTAGACTTTGAGAAAGTTGCAACTGCCGCCTGGAAAACACAGAATGCTCAGGATCGTATGGACAACCTGCTTACTGCCAACTATGCGACCGGCAAAAAGCTGGATGTAGTCCTCTGCTCGAATGACTCCACAGCCCTCGGTGTTGAGAATGCGCTGGACAATTCCGGTGACTTCAAAGTCGGAACAAACTGGCCGGTAATCACAGGTCAGGACTGCGATGTTGCGAATACAAAAAATATGATCGCCGGCAAACAGTCCATGTCTGTGTTTAAGGACACACGTACACTTGCTAATAAGGTTGTTGAAATGGTTTCTGCTATCGTTAAGGGCACAAAGGTTGAAGTAAACGATACAAAGACATATGACAATGGCAAGGGCATCGTTCCTACATTCCTTTGCACACCTGTTTTTGCTGATAAGTCCAATTACCAGAAGATTCTCATCGACAGCGGTTACTACAAAGCGGCCGATCTTGCAAGCTGATCAACAACTCTGACGTGACAGCATTATGTTAGCATTTCGTGGGTTTTAAAATGATATAGTTCGGGACGGGGCATGGCTGGAGCTTGATGCTGCGGCTGTGCCCTGATCCTCTTTATTAAATTAAAGCACCATGTGTGAACGGGAGGGATACAACATTGGCAAAGACACTTTTGGAAATGAAAAATATTACAAAGGTTTTTCCAGGTGTTAAGGCACTTGATGATGTCAACCTTGTTGTTGAAGATGGAGAGATTCACGCACTTGTTGGAGAAAACGGTGCAGGGAAATCCACTTTGATGAATGTTCTCAGCGGAATCTATCCGTACGGATCATACGAGGGGGATATTTTATTTAACGGAGAATTGTGTAAATTCAAAGAAATCAGGGACAGCGAAGCCAAAGGCATAGTTATCATACATCAGGAACTGGCCCTGGTGCCGTATCTTTCGATAGGCGAAAATATGTTTCTAGGAAATGAACGTGGAAGAGCATTCAATCTCGATTGGGATGCAACCTTTCATGAGGCGGATAAATTACTTCGAACCGTAGGCCTTGATGAGAGTTCACGTACTCTTATTAAAGATATTGGTGTCGGAAAGCAGCAGCTTGTTGAAATTGCCAAGGCGCTCGGGAAAAATGTCAAACTGCTGATTCTCGATGAGCCAACGGCATCCCTGAACGAGAATGAATCAAAAAAACTGCTTGGATTGATTCAGGACTTACAGAAAAAGGGAGTCACATCCATCATGATTTCCCACAAGCTGAACGAAATCAACTATGTTGCGGATAAGATAACGATTCTTCGCGATGGTGCGACCATCGAAACCCTGGATAAAGCAACTGATGATATTACGGAAGCCCGTATCATTAAGGGAATGGTCGGCAGAGAGCTTATTGACCGTTTCCCAAAGCGTACACCGGATATAGGAAATATTTCCTTTTCAATTAAGAACTGGTCGGTTTACCACCCGATATTCGCCAATAGAAAAGTGATTGACAATGTATCTTTGCATGTGCGAAAAGGCGAAGTGCTTGGAATTGCAGGGCTTATGGGCGCTGGCCGGACGGAACTTGTAATGAGTGTCTTTGGCAAAGCATATGGTACCGGCATTGTGGGCGAGCTTGAGAAAGACGGCAAGCCGCTGACTCTTAACACTATTTCCCAGGCAATACACGCGAAAATCGCATATATTACAGAAGACCGCAAAGGCGACGGAATGATTCTAGGAAAGACAATCACGGATAATATTACGTTGGCCAAAATGTCCAAAGTCAGCAGAAGAGGACAAATTGATACGGATCTCGAAGTAAATGTGGCGAAGTCATTCAGGGATAAGCTCAGAATCAAAAGCACAAGTGTCCAGCAGCTTGTCGGCAACCTCTCGGGAGGAAATCAGCAGAAGGTTCTTTTAAGTAAATGGATGTTTACGGATCCCGATGTAATGATTCTGGACGAACCGACGCGGGGAATTGATGTCGGAGCTAAATATGAGATATATTCCATAATCAATGACCTGGCAACCGAAGGAAAGTCAATCATCATGATTTCTTCGGAACTGCCGGAAATCCTCGGAATGTGCGACAGAATCTATGTTATGTACGAAGGCAGGATTGTGGGTGAACTGTCACGCGATGATGCTTCCCAGGAGGTCATTATGGGCATGATTCTTTCAGCGAGTAAAGGAGCATAAATGAGATGGAAATAAAAAAGGCGACACAAAACAAAGCAACAATCTTTGACGGACTTAGACAGTACTCGATGCTTATAGCACTTGTTGCTGTCATGATATTTTTCGAAATAACAACCAAATATGTACTTCTTGTCCCGCGGAATGTATCAAACCTGGTTTTCCAGAATGCATATGTCGTTATCCTTGCAGTCGGTATGCTGCTTTGTATCCTGACCGGCGGCAATATTGACCTTTCCATCGGCTCTGTAGTCGGACTCATAGGTGCACTTGCAGGCAAGCTGATCATCGTCAATCACGTCAATATATATTTGTCCATCGCAATCTGCCTGGTTGCCGGAATACTGATTGGTGTGTGGCAAGGGTTCTGGATTGCATATGTTCATATCCCGCCCTTCATAGTCACCCTGACGGGCATGCTTATATTCAGAGGAATGACGCTTGTTATTCTGGGAGGAAAGACGCTTTCCCCGTTCCCGGATAGTTTTAAAGGTATGTCGACAGGCTTCTTCGGTGATTTTTTCAATGTTCCGAATTTCAATCTTACATGCATGATTGTGGGAGCACTTGCTGTTCTTTGTTATATTATCATGCAGGTATTCGGCCGTTTGCGTAAGATGAGAAAGAACTACGACATGAGCGGATCATTAGGATTTACCGTGAAGCTCATCGTGATTTCCGCGGTGGTTCTGCTCACGGCTTATACGCTGGCGCAATACAGGGGTATTCCCACTGTTCTGCTTATTTTGACGGTTATTGTAATTGCTTATGCATACATTACCAATAAAACGGTTGCAGGCCGTTATCTGTATGCTCTTGGCGGCAACCAGAAAGCAGCAAGGCTTTCCGGTATTAACACGAACCGGGTATTCTTCCTTGTCTATGTAAACATGTCTTTTCTGGCTGCTGTCGCAGGACTTGTTTTTGCAGCCCGACTTGACTCTTCCAACCCAACAGCCGGTTCAGGTTTTGAACTGGATGCAATCGGTGCGTGCTTTATTGGCGGTGCCTCGGCGTATGGCGGTATTGGAACTATCGGAGGAGCATTGATCGGTGCTGTTTTCATGGGCGTTCTGAATAATGGTATGATTATTGTTGGAATCGGGTCAGACTGGCAGCAGGTCGTTAAAGGTCTTGTCCTTCTGTTTGCCGTAGCGTTTGATGTTTTCTCAAAGAGAAAATCAAGATAAAACGAAATATTATTTTATTGAAAAAGTCTTTCCCTGCAGGTCTTTCCCTGCAGGGAAAGATGATATAAAATAAGTGTTGACATGAAGAGGGGGGATAAGGTAACATGTAATCGTTACCGTGCTCGAGCACGGTGGCAGATTTCAATATATTTTATACAAATTGAATGGTGGTGAACTGGTGGCTTCAATAAAAGATATAGCAGTACTTGCGGGTGTCTCAAGAGGGACCGTGGATCGTGCCCTGAATAACAGGGAAGGTGTAAACCGCGAAGTCGCAGAGCGTATACGCAGGATTGCGGCAGATAAGGGCTACAAAACCAATCGTGCTGCACTCGGTCTCGCAGCGAGAAAAAGGCCTTTCAGGATCGGAGCTATTTTCCCTGTCGAAGGCAATATGTTTTTTGAGGAAGTTATTGACGGTGTACATGCTGCCGAGGAGACCCTGTCGGACAACGGTGTTTCCGTTTTAATCAAGACAATGAAGGGATATTCGGTAGAAGGGCAGCTTGCACTCATTGATAAGCTTTGTGAAGAAGGAATTCAAGCCCTTGTTATCGTTGCAGCTAACGAGCATCCGATAGCACAGAGATTGAATGAACTAGTCGATCAGGGTATCCCGGTTGTTGCGTGCAATACGGATATTGAGGGGACGCATCGGCTTTGTTATGTCGGGACGGACTATCTGAAGAACGGCAGGATAGCGGCAGGCCTGATGGCACTTGTTGCTGACGGCAAAATTTACAGAACGGTAATTCTTACAGGTTCCATCCACGTGCTTGGTCATAACCAGCGAATCTCCGGATTCCATGATGCTGTTACACAGTATCATCCGAACATCCGGATACTGGATGTATTCGAGACATTGGATGATGTGGATCAAGCATATGGCATTACGCTTGATATGCTGCATAAATATAAAAATATTGATGCAATTTACATGACGGCCGGAGGTATCGGAGGTGCATGCAGGGCACTTACAGAAACAGGAAACGTTGGCAAAATCAAGCTCTTTACTCATGACTGCACATCTGAGACAAAGCCGCTTTTAGAATCAGGCATCATTTCCGCCACAATCTGTCAGGATCCTTTTCAACAGGGATATATGCCCGTCATGTTGCTTTTTGATTATTTCCTTGATAAGCAGACTCCAGCGGCTGATTTAATATATACGAAAATTGACATTCTTATCCGTGAAAGTGTAAATGATAACAGGTAACAAAGCGGCAGCCCCGCAGAAGAAAGGAAGGACCCGAATTATGAGTGAATTTTATCCCAACATCCCGAAAGTACGTTACGAGGGCAAAGAGTCCAAAAATCCAATGGCTTTTCATCATTACAATCCGGAAGAGGTAATTGCAGGTAAAACGATGCGTGAACATATGCGTTTTGCCATGTCATACTGGCATACAATGTGCTCAGGCGGAGCCGATATGTTTGGTGAAAGCAGTATGGACAAGACATATGGCGCAACAGATCCGATGGAGATAGCTAAAAATAAGGCGCGTGCAGCCTTTGAACTCCTCGATAAGCTTGATATGGATTTTTTCTGCTTTCATGACCGTGACATCGCACCTGAAGGCGCAACGCTTGCAGAATCCAATGCACGCCTTGATGTCATCACTGATCTTCTCGAAGAACTGATGGCCAAATACAACAAGAAACTCTTGTGGGGAACAGCCAACCTGTTCAGCAACCGGCGCTACATGAACGGTGCCGGAACCTCCCCAAGTGCAGATGTTTTCGCTTATGCAGCTGCACAGATCAAGAAAGCTGTTGAGATTACAGTACGTCTTGGCGGAGAAGGCTATACATTCTGGGGCGGACGTGAAGGTTATGAGACACTGCTGAACACAGATATGTCTCTTGAGCAGGATAACATGGCACGCCTTATGCATATGACGGTCGATTATGCCAGGAGCATCGGCTTCACGGGCGATTTCTATATTGAACCCAAACCGAAAGAGCCGTCCAAGCACCAGTATGATTTTGATGCATCCACGGTTCTTGCATTCCTGCGCAAATACGACCTGACGAAGGACTTCAAGCTTAACCTGGAAGCAAACCATGCGACCCTTGCGATGCACACATTCCAGCATGAACTTCGTGTAGCCAGCACGAACGGTGCCTTTGGTTCCGTAGATGCAAACCAGGGAGACCTTCTTCTTGGATGGGATACGGACCAATTCCCGACAAATGTCTATGACAGCACACTTACGATGTATGAGATAATCAAAGCCGGAGGCTTCACTCACGGCGGACTGAACTTCGATTCGAAAGCCCGCCGCCCGTCCAACACCAACGAAGATATTTTTTACAGCTATATAGCAGGTATGGATACTTTTGCATTGGGTCTTAAGATGGCTGTAAAGATGATTGAAGACGGACGTATGGATCAGTTTGTAGAGAATCGTTATGTAAGTTATAAGTCAGGAATAGGTTCCGACATCATAAACGGCAAGGCAACCCTGCAGGATCTTGAAGCATATGCTCTCAGGAAAGGCGAAGTATCTGCAGAAAGCGGCCGTCAGGAATATCTCGAATCGCTTTTTAATGATGTACTGTTCGGATAATTCAAGTCATTTTAAAAACCCTTTTGTTTAGCTGGAAAAGAGTTTATAGTGAGGTGAAAGACTTTTCCTGCAAAATAACGCAGGAAAAGTCTTTGCTTACACCACAAGGAGAAGCATATGAATTATTTAATTGGAATTGATATCGGCACATCCGGCACAAAAACCGTACTTTTTAATGAACTGGGCCATGTTATCTGCGATGCACTTATGGAATACCCGATGTACCAGCCCCATAACGGGTGGGCGGAACAGCTTCCTTCCGACTGGTGGCAGGCTGTATCCGGCACACTGCAGCAGGTAATGGGAAAGAGCGCCATTGATCCGTCACAGATCCGCGGAATCGGCCTGTCCGGTCAGATGCACGGACTGGTTATGCTGGACGAAAAGGATCAGGTTATTCGGCCTGCCATTATCTGGTGTGATCAGCGTACCGCAAAAGAATGTGTGGAAATAACGGAAAAAGTCGGAGCAGCCCGGCTTATTGAAATCACCGCCAATCCTGCCCTTACCGGTTTTACAGCTTCCAAAATTCTTTGGGTGAGAAACAACGAACCCGAAAACTACGCCCGATGCAGGAAGATACTGCTTCCCAAAGACTATATTCGCCTGATGCTTACGGGTGAATATGCGACCGAAGTATCCGACGCATCCGGCATGCAGCTTCTGGATATCGGCGGCCGATGCTGGTCGGAGGAAGTCCTGCAAAAGCTGGAAATAGACAAATCCCTTCTGGCTCCCGTATTTGAATCAATTCAGGTCAGCGGGCAGGTATCTTCTTCTGCTGCTGCCATTACAGGACTTAAGGCCGGAACACCTGTTGTCGGAGGGGCCGGGGATAATGCCGCCGCCGCTGTTGGAACAGGCGTCGTAAGCGACAGGCAGGCATTTACAACGATTGGGTCATCCGGTGTTGTATACGCCCACACCTCGAAAATGCACATTGATCCTGCAGGGCGTGTTCATACATTCTGCTGTGCCGTACCGGGATGCTGGCATGTCATGGGTGTCACACAGGGTGCGGGGCTGTCACTGAAATGGTTCCGTGATAATCTTTGCCAGTCTGAGATGGAGACGGCTGTCCAGATGGGAGTCAGCCCGTATTACCTTATGGACATGGAGGCACAGAAAGTGCCGATCGGATCGAACCGGCTCTTATTCCTCCCGTATATGATGGGAGAGCGCACACCGCATCTGGATCCGGATTGCCGTGGTGTCTTTTTCGGCCTGTCCGCCATGCATCAGAAAAGGGATATGATACGGGCCGTCCTCGAAGGCGTCTCCTTTTCACTTAGGGACTGCCTTGAGGTCATTTCCGGCATGGATACACCGATTGATGTGATGCGTGCCTGCGGCGGCGGTGCGGGTCCCCTGTGGAGAAAGATGCTTGCCGATGTATACAATTGTGAAGTAACTACGATTGCCTCCAAAGAAGGTCCTGCCCTTGGTGTAGCCCTTCTGGCGGGAGCCGGGACAGGTGTCTATAAAAGTGTCGAAGAAGCTTGTTCAATAGCCGTCCTGACCAAAGATACCGCATCCCCTGATGCTCAAAACCATCAGGATTATGAATCATATTATCAGCTGTACCGTTCCATATACCCCTCTTTGAAAGAACACTATAAGACACTGGCAAAACTATAAGTGAGTTGAAACCCTTCCGGTCATGAAATGACCTCACAGACCGAAACCTTCCATAAAAAAACTCCCCCCGGCAGCAGAAACAAATTTCTGTAACACGGGGGGAGTTTTTGCATCCTGCCGGGAGGGTACATCCATAGCGTCCTGAATGATTCCCTAAATACCCTTGAAACTGAATTCAAATACAAGCGGGCTGCTGATATCCAGTAAAAATTCGGGGTGGGTCTGTGCGCCCCAGCTGTTGTCTCCTGCTACACCCATCTGCATCATGGCTGCACGTACGTACGTGTAATGGACCGGAGGCAATTCGAAAGGATGGCTGGCATTTTCGAGCTCGTGCGGGGAGTATGGCAAAGCCGAAAAATACATTTCATCTCCGCAAAATTCAATTCCCCGGCCTTTTCGATCCATAATCTTTGCCCAGCGAACACCCGTCTTGTTTCCGCATTCCTGGGGTACAAGGTATTTTGCCATACTGTCCGATACGGATCCGGAATAAATCCCCAGTTTTGCACCTCTGCTGCGGTCGGCATACGTATCATCCGGACCAAGGCCGTACCATTCCATGCGGTTATAATCAGCGTCTAATTTGAACATGACGCCGAATTCCGGCATATCACCAAGTGCCTTTTCCGGCACATATTCAAGCCGGGTCGTGATTGTACCATCTCCCGATACACTATAGGTAAGACTGCATTTGGTTGCCGGCACGGTAGGAATCAGGTAATGAAAGGTTATTACCGCACATTTGCCGTTAACTTGAATTTCCGGAATCAGAATGTTTTTTCCGCTGTCATACCTGTGAGAGAGGTATAGGCTGGCAATCTTCCATTGACCGTAACGGGCGGGCATACTGCTGCCGCGGTCATTATCATTAGGCGCACGCCAGAAATTAGGCATGGGAATCCCTTTGATCAGTTCTTTGCCGCCATACCGGTAGGAGACAAGTCCGCCGTTCAGGCCGGAGAAGAGGACATCAAAATTTTCTCCCCTTACACCAAAATTCAGATTGCCGCGAATCACTTCGAAGGGCGCCGGAACAACAGACACTTCCGGCTGAACTTTGTATACTCCCTGGCCAAATGCAACCTCATGGTTCTTTTGGGCCCACAGGGAATCCTCCCTGAGTACAAACGAAACAGTTACAGCATATTCACCCGGCTCTATATATTCCGGGAAAGGAAGTTTATACGTTTTTTGGCTCAGCGGTGCAACGTCAGTCGGCATCTCTTTTTTAGCGATGAATCTGCCATCTTTCTGAAGTGTAACGAAACAATTGAATGAACCGGTGTCAACAAACAGATTTCGATTGGTAATGACTGCGGAATCTTTCGTTATCTGTACATGAATATTCTGATAATTGTATTTTACTTCGGACATTTTGGGTGAAGCATCACGTGCACCTGCGTATACAATGCCGTTGCCGCAGAAATTGTAGTCACAGGGATGGTCGTCAAAATCTCCGCCGTAAGCCTGGTAATCATCACCGTACCGGGTTTTTGCATAAAGGGACTGGTCGATATAGTCCCAGATGAATCCCCCCTGGTAAAGGGGTTCCGTATCGGTGAGATCTGTGTATTTAAACATGGCACCGCAGGAATTACCCATGGCGTGTGCATACTCGCAGCATATAAACGGCTTGTCCCGGTTTGTCTTCAAAAACTCCTGAATCTCCGTAACGGGAGTATACATGCGGCTTTCAATGTCGGTGGAGTCGTTATATCTTCTGTCATGGACAACACCCTCATAATGGACCGGGCGTGAGGGGTCGAGCCTGTGGAACAGCTGTGACATCTCAAAAATATTTTTGCCGCCGAAGGATTCATTCCCACAGGACCAGATCAGCACGGAGGCATGGTTTTTGTCTCTCCGGCAAACGGAATTTACACGGTCAAGCATCGGTGCAAGCCATTCCGGACGATCTCCGGGCACAACATCTTCCACCGTGATCTGACCCCTGTTCAGGGCTTCCCATGAGCCATGTGACTCCATATTAGCTTCATCAATCAAATAGATACCATATTCGTCGCACATACGGTACAGGTATGACTGATTCGGATAGTGGGAAGTGCGGATTGCATTGATATTATTACGTTTCATTGTCAGGATATCCAGAAGCGTTTCTTTCTCGGTTACAAAACGGCCGGACACGGCACTGAACTCATGCCGGTTGACACCTTTAAACACAATTCGTCTGCCGTTCAACAGCATAATGCTGTCTTTGATTTCAAAGCGCCGGAAACCGATTCTCTGGGGAATGACTTCCATTACAGTACCGGATTCATCATGGACGGTGATTATCAAGTCATACAAATCAGGTATCTCGGCACTCCACAATCTGGGTTCTTTTACTTCAAGGATGCACGAAACAGTGCCTGCAAGCTTTCCTTCATACCGGGCAGCCGGTTTATTCCCGTCCATCAGTGTCATGCTGAAGGATCCGGAACCTTCGGCCTTCATTTCGACGAACAGATCCGCAGAAGCGAAGCTGTCGCAAAGCGTTGTACGCACAGTAAGGTCATTCACATGAACTGCGGGAACGGCATACAAAAAGACATCACGGAATATGCCGGAAAAACGGAAAAAGTCCTGATCTTCACACCAGCTGGCTGCGGTCCATTTATAGACTTGTACGGCAAGCTTGTTTTCCCCTTCAATTAGAAAAGGGGAAAGCAGAAAATCAGCAGGAGTAAAGCCGTCGGTACTGTAGCCTACGTAATGACCGTTCAGCCACACCGCCATGGCGCTTTCTACACCCTGAAAGGAAATGCATATCTTGCTGTCTTTCATATTCTGCGGCACATGGAAGTATTTTACATAGCTCGCCACAGGATTAAACCTTTCCGGTGCCTGGTTGGGTAGAAGTTCTTCGCGCCCGTCCCACGGATACTGCACATTTACATATTGCGGGACATCATACCCTTCCATCTGAATACTTGCAGGAACATGGATATCCTCCCAGAAATGACAGTTATAGTCACCTTTCTCAAAACCGGGAATGGCCGCATAGTAATTGGCGGCATATGAGAATTTCCACAATCCATTAAGTGAGCAGCACATGTCATCCCGACCTTCAGCCGCGGCCTGCAGGGAAGAATAGTACTTATGGTCTGAATGGGCTTCCAGTCGGTTGTCGGCAAAAAACGTGGGATCATTTATCTTATCATGTTCAAAACGCAGCATATTGAGCCTCCCAATCCTGAGGTAATCATTAATTGTGTGACTGGCATATGATAACTATTAATAATTATTTAATTGAACCGGTTATTCCCTCTGCAAAGTTCTTCTGCAGGATGAAGAAAATGATAACTGTAGGAAGTGTGCAGAACAGGACGCCTACCATAACGACTCCGTAGTCTGTGACATAACCCTGGATCGTGTTTGCAACAAGCATGGGCATCGTAATGCTCTTCTTGTCTGTCATGACGACAATAGGCCACAGATATGCATTCCACGCAGCCATGAATGTAATGGTAAGTGCTGCTGCATATGTTGACTTCTGCGTTGGGACAAACATCCGAAGGAAAATCTGGTATTCCTTCAGGCCGTCAATCCTGGCAGCTTCGATGATATCTTTGGGGAAAGAACGGGAACTCTGACGAAACAGCATGATGAGAAGAGGCGTGGAAATAGAGGGAAGGATAAATGCCGCTGTTGTGTTCAGCAGTTTTGCCGCAGACATCATCTGAAACAAAGGAATCAGCACCGCAACAAACGGAACCATCATTGCAAGCAAGATGATTTTCATAACAAAATCTTTACCCTTATCATGGTAAATTTCAAAAGCATAACCGGCAAGGGAACAGATAAGCAAGGAAACGACCGTAAGGATGATGGCATATTTAAAGGAATTAGCCATCGCCGTCCCCAGCGCCTGGGCTGCGAGAAGCTTCTTCAGGTTATTCAGGAATGCCGTACCGGGAATGAGTACGCCCCTTGTAACATCTACACTTTTGTTTGTTGCAGATATTACCATCCAGGCTAACGGGAAAACAGAAAACAAGGACACAATAGTCAAAACAACATAGCTGATACCATTTCCTTTTGTAGTCAGCCTGACATCTTTTTTAATCACGCTTATCACCCACTCTCATCTGGATTAAGGCAAGGAAGGCAACTAAGAACAATATCATAAATGACATAGCTGCTGCATAGCCGAATTTTGGTACATACTTGAATGAAATATTGTATATGTAATGGGACATGGTAATCGTTGTATTGGAAGGTCCGCCGCCCGTCAGGTTGAAGGATTCATCAAATAGCTGGAGCGTGCCGTTAGTTGACATGATTGCCGTCAGCAGGATAATCGGCTTCAGGAGCGGAATAGTAATTTTTCTGAATATCTGAAATGTTGAAGCGCCGTCAATTCTGGCTGCCTCATAGATTGAATAGTCAATATTCTGCAGGCCGGCAAGATAGAACACCATATTGTAACCGGTCCAGCGCCAAATAAGAGCAATAATTATTACAATTCTTGCTGATGTTGTATTCGTAAGGAATTGATATCCGGTATCAAGGATACCAAGCTTAATCAGAAAAAAGTTAATCAGGCCGTCGTTGGCAAATAAAGTGCGGAAAATAATCGCATACGATACAAGTGATGTTGCACAAGGCAGGAAAATAGCCGTACGGAACAGACCTTTGAATTTAAGATTTTTATTGTTCAGCATAGCCGCCAGAATCAGCGCCAGCACAAGCATAATGGGAACCTGGATGATCAGATAAATTAAGTTGTTTAACAGCGACTGCAGGAATATCTTGTCCTGAAACATGCGGATATAATTGTAGGCCCCGTTCCATGAAAGGTTTGTACCTTTTCCACTCTGAAAGGACAATAATAGAGCCCTTACCATCGGGGCAAAGCTGAAAATTGCGATCAGAAGCACTGCCGGTGCAAGGAATACCCAACCGGTCATGCTTTGCTTTTTGTTAAGCATCATTTTGTGCTTACTCACATGATTATCCCCCTTTTGTACTAATAAGGGGGACGACCTGCCAGCCCGGGCCGACAAGCCGTTCCCCTGTAATTATATAATAACCATACCAATAACAGATAAGGAATTAACCCTGCATGTTGAACACGACAGTATCCTGTGCGGCTTGAAGTTCTTTGGCCGTGTCTGCACCTGCGATGATATTGGTAAGTGCGGTAGCAACTGCATCACGGGCCTCATAATAATAAACACCGGTATTGTTCTTGGGCACTTTGCCTGCGAAATCAATAATCTTCGTGAAAATCTTTTCGCCCTGGAAGAAATCTGACGGCTTGGCATATACGTCGCTTTTTCCGGCAGGGAGGTATGTCGCAAGGGCACCGGATGAAGGAAGAATTGTCTCATAGAAAGGAACGCTTCCGGCGAATGTCTTGGCAAAGAAATCATAAGCAAGTGCTGTATTTTTGCAGTTTGAAGATACAGCCCAGCTGGAACCGCCGTTGCTGGAATAGTTTGTGGCAGTTGCAATGCTGTCAAGTTTGGGCATGTCGGTCATGGACCACTTGCCGGACTGGTCTTTTGCAGTCTGGATAGAACCAAGGATCCAGCAGCCATTGATTGTGCTGGCGACGGTTCCGCTTGTAAGTGTAGCAATGTATTCATCCCAGCTGTTGACCTGTACCAATATACCGGATTTTACAAGTTCGGCATATGTGTTGAGTACAGCGGTAAGGGTTGGGTTGTCAACGATTGTCGGGTTGCCCTTGGCATCAAACATACTTGCGCCTGCGGACTGCATCATCATCATGATAAGGTCGGATTCGCCGGCCTGCATGGAAAGAAGCGGCATACCGGTTTTTTCCAGGACTACTTTGCCCTGCTCAATATATTTGGACCATGTGATATCCGTGAAATCAGCAACAGTATAACCGGCTTTTTCGAGGACATCCGTTCTCATACAGTTAATGACTGCGCCGTTGTCAAACGGAACACCATAGTTCTTGCCGTCAACAACCGAGTAAGCAACTTTTGCGCTGCCGAACTGGTCAAATGCGACGCCGGAACCGGTCAGATCCGTAAACAGCTTAGGAAAGGTGATAACGTTCTTCTGGAAAGCATTATCCTGGCAAAGGAAGACGTCAGGAAGTGTGCTGTAGTCCCCGGAAGATCCGGCAACGGTTAATGCGGTCTGGATGTCGGCCCATGGTGTTTCAACAATATTCAGCTTGAAATCAGGGACAGTCTTCTGGTAAATTTTCTCGGCTTCCTGCATTGCATAAATATTGAATGCAGGGTCCCAGCACCATACGGTCAGGGTATTGTCACCGGTGGCGGGAGCAGCTGTTGTAGCTGCTGTTTTTGTTGTGGCTGCTGCTGTCGCATCGGGTTTTGCGGTGGTAGTAGTAGCGGTACTGGTTTGTGTACAAGCAGTAGCGGACAGAGTCATTGCAAGAACCATAAACATTGCAATAAGCTTTCTCTTCATTTCTTTTCCTCCTGTTATAGATGCTTCATCTTTGCCGCAAAAAAAGAAAAATTCCTCAATATCTACCCGAGTTATTGTGATATTGCGCAATTATTTCAAAAATCAGCGGCGGTTTATGTGCATATTATTACATGGTTGAAAGGGTTTATGTTTTCGGAATCGTACACAAAATGTGCATATTCGACCATTTAAGGAATAAAAGCTTACCAGCCCTTCAGAGCTGTGATCTTATAATTCTGAAGTTTGACCTCGTAATTATCTGCTGCTGTTTTCCATTTGTGGGGTGATACACCTACAAATCTGAGGAAATTCCGGTTGAATGTTGACTGTGAGATGAACCCGACTTTAGCGGCAACGTTTTCTATTGTGTCGTTGGCACTGTGAAGAAGTTCACATGATTTCTGAATCCTGACATAGTTGATGTAATCAACCGGCATCATATGGATCGTGTCTTCAAACATCCGCCGGAAATGCGTCTCGCTCATGTGGCAGGTCTTCGCGAGCGCATGAATCTTGATTGGTTCGGCATAATGCTCGTTGACATAATCCAGCGACTCGAGCATCATCTTTCGCCGTTTCAGGGGATGATCCCCTTTTTTACCTTCAAACGGATTTGAACGCGCAATTTGCAAAAGGAGCTTTTGCACAAGGCATTTTTCGATTTCCGCACCGAATTCCATCGACTCTTTCTTTTCCAGTAAAATAGCCTTTATCGTGCCGGCTAATGCAGGCTGATCCGTTTCGGTCTGTACAAAGTAACGTTTTTTAATACGTGCATTAAGCTCGTGGGCAAAAATAGGGTCTGAGATATACGTGCCGGATACGAAATTCTCAACATCAACGAACAGGAACTCCCAGTAATTGGGATCACTGCCGCTGCTCCAGGTCGAATGTGGCATGTTCTGGGGAATTACTGTGAAAGTTCCGCTCGAATAAGGGATGATAACGCCGTCATCGAATACCATACTGCCGTCGCCGCTGTGACAGAAGCCTATTTCAAGTAAATTGTGAAAATGAAGATCAAGGATGTCATTATGGTAGACCCTATTCCAGCTGTCTCCCAATAAACCGAGTGAATATTCATTCTGCGGCACCGCATAATAACGCAGTTCTACACGAATATCTTTTTTCTTACTCATTTGATTCCCTCAAAAACACATAAGGCTATTCATATACGAGAATTATACAGCTTTTGCGAGTTTTTCATAGAAGAAGACAAAGCCCCCGAGAAAGACAAATGCGCCGATAGGGATGAGCCAAAGCGTTGTAGCCCCGGAAATGGCACCGATAACCAGCGGGAGGATGGTATAACCGATATTCGCCATGCCCATCTGATAACCGATAGCAATCTGGGAAAATTCACGTCCGAACCGCAGCGGTGTGTCCTGCATTGCGCAGGGATACATCGGTGCAAAACCGAGACCGATCAGGCATAGTCCCAAAGGACACAGGATATTCGTAAAGGCCGGAACAAGAAGAAAGATAAAACCAGCCGCACTAACGGCGGATCCAAGGCGGACAGCTGTTTTCGTGCCGATTTTTTCTACAATAAAGCCGATTAGAATTCGCCCGGCGGTAATGCTTCCATAGTAAATGGAGACCCATAGTCCGGCACTTGCAACAGACACAAACCGGGCTGTGCGCAAATAGCTTGCACTCCAAAGTCCGACCGATGTCTCAGAACCAACATAAAAGAAGAAGAGCAGCATGCCCGAAAGTAAGCCTTTACGATGAAAAATCTCCTGAAGCCCCCCGTGCAGGCGCTGCTTCAGAGAGCGGGAAATTTCAGGGGATAAGGCCTTTTTCTCTTTATCATGTTCTTTTTGCAGGGCTTTCTGCTCCGGTGCATGTAGATTCCAGAGCTTCAGTGTGAAGAGGAAAATGAGGGCGAGCGTGAGCTGCACACCTGCAACACCGATATATCCGATTCTCCAGGACCCGGCAACGACAATCGCCTGTGTCATGATCAGCGGCCCGCAGAAGGCGCCTAATCCCCAGCAAGCGTGCAGCCAGTTCATATGGCGCGAAGAAAAGTGCGTGGCAACATAATCATTCAGCCCGGTGTCAACGGCTCCGGCACCGACGCCCAGCGGTATACAAAGGAGGATGAGGAAATAAAACGAGTGGGATAATCCGAATCCGAGCATTGCCAGTCCTGTCAGGGCTGAACTTGCGCAGACGACAGGACCCGTTCCGAATTTCTTCAGGATGTGCCCGCTGGAAAAAGCAGAGAAAACGGTACCGACTGACCCGACAACTGTCAGCAAACCGGCTCCCGCCAGAGGCATGGAAAAGGTCTGACGCATTTCAGGCCAGGCAACTCCCATCACGCCGTCCGGCAGTCCGAGACTTACAAAAGCAAGGTAGATAATAATAAGAAGAATGGCGGTAATCATAAATTCCTCCGTTGGTATATTATTTTGATTTCCAATAATCCATTGCAGTCTGAAGGAGGCCGGCCTGGTAAAGGTCGTCGATTTTGTCGACGATATGGAAGTCGGGGCAGCGTGCTGCGGGGATAATCTTCTCGAGTTCCAGCCTCAGATCCCCGGTGTCCTCGTCCGTCAGGCCAAATCCGGAAAGTGCGACATCGGGAGGATTTATCACGCAGACCAGACTTGTGACTGCCCTGGCGATACAGGAGAGGAGTTCGGTTCTTCTCATTTGTGCTTTTGCCGGGCCTTGAAAATCCTGCGCAATGAGAGAGAGCTTTTCAGCGAAGGTCACAAAACGGCCATTGTGATCGAACGGCAGGTACTCGAGCTCACCTGCGTATCCGGCGGATCCGCGGACGATTGCGCCGTTCAGCAGAACACCGGCCCCGGGGCAATTAGTACCATAGAAAATGTGAACAAGATCCGGCCATTTTTCCCGCTCCGCAAAAACAAATACATTCACATCGTTTTCCAGGAGTACAGGTACAGACAAAGCCTTTTCGAGGTAATCCTGCAGACGAAGGCCTTGAATTTCAGGGTAGTCCGGCAGATAAGTGATCTGTCCATCCGTGATGACTCCTGGAATACCCATGCAGACAACTGAAAGGGAAGGATATCTTTTTTGTACATCCATAAGTTCGTTTTTTAGCTGTTCATCACAGCGCCCTGCCGTAAGCGCCTTCTTTTCGTCGATAAGCATATTTCCCAACACATCATTCACACGGACGAAAAGTTCATGTTTCTCGATATAAGCGCAGGCCGCGGTCTGGAAAAGAGGATTGAGTGCAAACTGTTCGGCGGGCCGGCCTCCCCGGGACGGAGAATCCGGAAGAATCATCACTTCGCCGGTTTGGAGGAGATCATTAAGCAGTGCCGCAACCGTCGGGAAGCTAAGTCCCGAGATATCGGCCAGCGCAGCCTTGGACAATTGCGGGAAATGACGCATCAGGTTTCTTGCCATGCGGCGGTTCTGGATGCGAATCTGATCAAAATGGGAACAGTCATCTGCGGTCATCATATAATCCGCCTTTCAAAAGATACTTTCGAAAGTATCTTTAATAATGACTCCATTATGAGACCGACTGATGCGGCTGTCAATATACTGTGATGAATTATTGGAAAAATTCTCTTAATCGCACCTGTTGTTCCCAATCCATTAAAAAAGCACACCCTGTTGACGGGTGCGCTCAAACGTGCGAAAATTAAGAGTAATCCTGATAGTTGTTATTGCGCAAAAATACACAAATACAAGATAGCACGTCAGCAGATTGGTGTCAAGGGGGACTCTTCATGGTAGAAAAGAATAGTCAGGACGGACTGGAAAGACTTGGGTTTCTTACTTCTTCCGATTCACATGTAACCGATTTGCGTAATGCAAATGACGATATCAAGGGAATCGGCGCATACCTGACCGAGAAGGGCATTCACGAAGTGCTGGCGTCGCGTCAGAGTACACTTGCCCGCCAGGCCCGTCTGCAGTGGTCCCTGGAAATGACGGAGAAGCTTCTTGAGCGCGCTTCCTCATCCCCTTATGCCGAACAGGACACGCTGCCGCAGGTAATCAACGACTGGTTTGAAGTGATTCTCTATATACAGAATCAGACAAGCGATTTCCTGGCCGACGATGATATTATTTTTGCAGTTGCGGAATACTATGATAACTACTGCGGCGGCGATGCAGACCTTCTTCGGGGAAAAGGCGCCGACCGAATCATTAAAAATTACAAATTGAAAAAAAATCTATACCGCGGTGCCGAGGAAACTCCCGGAAGAGGCTCCTCCTTTGATGACGAGGAAGAGACAGTCGAACCGGAAGATCTTCCGCCGGTGGTAACGGATATATTCCGGAGAAATGTTTTTGCTGTCCGCGGTTACTTGAACGGGACGAAATCTGATTCCGGCACGCAGCTTCGCCGAAAGCCTACCGGACCGGATGAAGAAGCACACGAGATACTGGCACTTTTCCAGAACGAACTGACCCACTTTGTCGGGGAGGGTGCATCCTCCGTCTCCGAGCGGACCGGCCGGAATATTTTTGCATCTATCCGTTATACACTGAGTCTTTCGCCGGACCGGGGCGCCACGGTGGAGCAGCGTTTCTGCGACGGTCAAAAAAGACTGCTTGCCATCCTGGAAGAGTCGGAACGGAATTTCCGTGCCATACTCGCCTTGAAAATCCATCTCCCCCTCGACACATATTACGGTACGCTTTACCGTGAAATCCCGACATTCTTCCGTCTTTATGACGCACAATATGCAGCACATGAGACACCGAGCCTTATGGACTATCCGCTGGCGATCGAAATTGAAGACCAAACCGGAATCATCTATATGCACGAATATCTGCGCCGCCTGAGAATTGAATGTGAATATATCAACCGTGTGCCGGAGAAACTTCGCGGTGAATTAATCCTTGCCTACAGCCGCAAATATGATATGGATATCACTTCCGTCCCTGTTAACTTTTTTGAAATATTGATGGGACAGGCTTTTGCTGCTGCGCTGATTCGAAGCGAAGACAAAAAGGATGCAGCCGCCGTCTGGAATATGCTCGATGAAATTCCCGTGTCCGAATCATGGCTCCGGCCGATTTCGTCCTATATGCCTGCACTCTCGTCACTTTCTGCCATGCCTTCTCCGGACAGAAGAGGAAGGCTGGAAACCATCTGTGAAGCTGTTTGCGCTTTTCACGAAGGATCCGGTCCGGAGACTGTCGAATATGCTCGTATTTATGCAGATCGATGGATTACCCTTTTTGAAAGCGCACTGGAAAACCAATGCCCCGAGAATCTAATCCTTCTGCCGGCAGCGGCACAGGGAGTCATCAGCAGCGAAGAACCCAGTTATTTTGCAGAAGGTGCGCCTATGCCCGACAATGAATATACGGAACTTGTTGAAAAGCTCAGTTCAGCGGCAGATGCACGGGCGCAGAACCAATTAATCCGTGCTAATGTCCACAGCAGAAAAGACCTGCTTGATATTCTGCAGGAAGATTTCTGGATGCCGGGTGAAAAGGAGATTTTCCTTGCGACTTTCAGCCCGGAGGAACAGGCACTTTTTGCAAAAGAAGGTGAACCTGATGCACCGCAGCTGGGGGTCAAGTAACTAATAATCAGATTACGCGGTTTCTTCCTTCTTTTTTCGCCTGGTAAAGTCTGGTGTCAGCCTTCTGGACCAACTCAGATGCGCTCATTTCATTATTGAAATCAACGACACCGAGACTTGCTGTCAGAGGAATCGTCGTATTATCTATGTTAAGTGGATTTTGTTCGATGATCTTACGGAGACGTTCAGCCATATCCCTGCCGGTCGACAATTCAGTATCCTGAAGAATCAGTGCATACTCATCGCCGCCGTAACGAAAAGCCGTGTCGGAGGCTCTGGTGTGGGCAAGAATCTGGCCTGCGGCATAACGGATGGCAGCATCCCCGAATACATGTCCGAATGTATCATTAACCAGCTTGAAGTGGTCAATATCCAGAAAGACCACGCAAAAATCGGCGGGATAACCACCCATGCGCTTTCTTGTAAACAACCTGATCATCACTTCGAGTGAATTGTAGAAGTGACGCTGATTATAAAGTCCGGATAAATCGTCAATCAGGGATAAGGCCAGCAGCTTAGCATTGACTTTGGCAAGTTCTTCCTCAGCCTGCACAAGCTTAGTCATGTCACGGGACGTACCCCAGGTACCGATGATTTTGCCCTCGTAATCATAAAGGGGATATTTCGAAGACGAAAAAGAAAGGATCTCTCCTGCGGCATTTATTCCCTGCTCCATTTTGTTGATAATCGGAATACCTGTACGCATGATTTCGAGTTCATCCTGACGTGTCTGCAAAGCAAAAACTTCCGGATAAAAGTCAGCATCACTTTTACCGGCCAGGGCACCCGGATCGCTGACGCCAAACTGCAGTAAATGTGCCTTGTCATTTAGAATAAACTTAGACTCAGTATCCTTAAAATAGATAGTATCCTGCGAATAATTCATGAGGGTATCAATGATCAGGGCATCGGATAATAAGTGAGCCGGCCTGCGGTCATACCTGGTGAATAATTCGTTCTTGACGTCTTGCTCGGAAGCCTTTGCAGGATCGTCAGGTGAAGCACTGCAATTCATCATTGTACCGTCTTTCTTCACATTATTATCAGGGGAAAATACATTTTCTGCTGCCAACCATATAAGAAAACAGTAACACATTTTTAATAATATGTAAATTGTGCGGGGCACGGACATACAGACGGGGACAAGAAAAGAAAATAGGGCGAAAGTGAATAGGAGAATAAAAAATGACGATAAGTTGATGAGAAGAATGGGATACTTTTCAATATATTTATAATTTATGCACTGGTTTTCGTAAATGCACTAAATATGGGACACTTTATCATTTACACTGGCGGAAAAGTGCAAAGAGCAAGGTGCTTTTTTGCAGTGCTTTTTACAGCTTTGACTATAAAGGAGACTCTCAAAATTATGCATCAGGATACAATACAAACAATGATAATCAGCTCATATAATTCTTCTGACTATTGTATCAAAGCATTTGAAGGTAAATAATGTAAGGTGATATATCCGTTATGAAATATTTGCAAATACAGGAGGCGCATATGGCAGGGACAGAACAGCCACGGCTCAAGATTCTACACCTTCTCCAGCTGCTGAAAGAAGAAACGGATCAGGATCACGGCGTCTCCATGACCCGTATCCTCAGCTATCTGGACCATCATGGCGTATCGGCCGAACGTAAATCAATCTACCGCGACATCGCGACCCTGCAGGATTTCGGCTACGAGGTCGAGAAGAACCGGGCAAGGCCGGTAGAATACTGCCTTGTCAACCGCTCCTTTGATATTGCGGAACTTAAGCTTCTTGTAGATGCGGTCCAATCCGCCCACTTCATCCCGGAAGACATGACCGACACACTAATCCGCAAGCTTGAATCCCTGACCAGTAAGTCACGCGCCACTGAACTGCGCCGCCAGGTACACTATGCCGGACATGTCAAAACCGAGAATGACCACGTCTACTACACAACAGGAACTCTCCACGACGCGATCAACCATAACAAACGCGTTACTTTTACTTATATCGAACATACCGTGGAAAAAGGTACGAAAGCCAGAAGGGCCGGGCAATGTTATGAGATCAGCCCGTACGCCCTCGTATGGAATGATGACAAATACTACGTCGTCGGATATTACGAACGGTACTCCAAAGTCTGCAATTTTCGCGTTGACCGCATGAAAAGCGTCACCTGCACCAAGGTTAACAACCTTCCTAAGCCGGAAGACTTCGAGATAAACAACTATATTAAGAACGAATTCGGCATGTATACCGGAGAGACCGTATCCCTTGATATCCGCTTGACCAATAACCTTATGAACCCGCTCATGGACAGGTTCGGCACCTCCATACCCGTAAACCGTGACGGGCCCGACCATATCATCGCCCACATCCAGGCCTCCGTCAGTCCCGTATTCTACGCCTGGCTCTTCCAGTTCGGAAACAGTGCACAAATTATGCGCCCCGCCCGGATCGCAGAGGATTACAGGAAGATGGTGAGGGAAGTGCTGGAGGGGATGGGATAAAAGAGCAATCCTCCTTGCATACGGAAAATACTGGAAGGCATGGCCTGCAGTAACGATATAGAAGCATTCGGGAAACTATTTACTTTGATCATCAAAACGATTGCGCTTTTCACTCCACGGGTCTACACTGTATACAGTGGACTTAGTATTAAATAAAGAATGTTTTGCAGTGCAATTGAATTGTGATTCGAGTGCGAATCCGGTTCATTGTGCAGCTCATGCAGGACAGGAAAGTTTCCAAGTGGAGGAAGCACATGATTTTCACGGACATGAAAGAGCTTATTATCGGTAATTTGACAGCGCATACGCCGATTATTCAAGGCGGAATGGGCATTGGCGTATCTTTGTCGGGACTAGCTTCAGCTGTTGCGAATCAGGGAGGGGTCGGTGTCATTTCGGCAGCGGGTATCGGAATGATGGAAAAAGATTATCATTCGAATTATCTCGAGGCCAATATACGTGCTCTCCGAAGCGAGATCAGGAAAGCCCGGGAGATGACTTCAGGAATTCTCGGCGTCAATATCATGGTTGCGATGTCGAATTTTGAGGATATGGTGAAGACCGCTGTTGAAGAGGGAATTGACGTTATTTTTGCAGGAGCCGGTCTTCCGCTGAACCTGCCGCAATTTCTGAATAGTGCAGGAAAGACGATGATTGTACCGATTGTTTCTTCAGGACGGGCAGCACGCATAATAGCCAGAAGATGGTTTGATAAATACCAGTATGTACCGGATGCCATCGTGGTTGAAGGACCAATGGCCGGAGGTCATTTGGGATTCTCGACGGAACAGATTGATGACAGTGCGTTTTCACTCGAGAACCTGGTTGTCGATGTAATCCAGGAGATGAAGCCTTTTGAGGAGAGCGGCGCCAAATCGATTCCTGTTATTGCAGCGGGTGGGATTTATACAGGTGAGGACATCTACCGGTTCATGCAGCTTGGTGCATCGGGCGTACAGATGGCGACACGATTTGTCACAACAGATGAGTGCGATGCATCCGACGTATTTAAAAATGCATATATTAATGCCCGCAAAGAAGATATAGGCATTATAAAGAGTCCGGTCGGGCTGCCCGGCAGGGCGATCATCAATACATTTCTTGATGACATCAAAGGCGGAGTTCGAAAGCCGTTCAAATGTCCATTTCACTGCATAAAGACCTGCGACAACAAAGTCAGCCCGTATTGTATTTCGATCGCACTGATGAATGCCAAAAAGGGCTTCATGAGAAATGGATTTGCATTTGCCGGAGCCAACGCGTATCGAGCGGATAAAATACTCACGGTTAAACAGCTTATTGATTCGCTTCGAGCAGGATATAAAGAGGCGGGAGCTAAATAAAAACAGAAACCCTCTTGACAGGTTAACGAGTGTTAACTATTTAACCTCGTATATTTTGCGCAGATTACTGTCATCTGCCAAAATGCAATGAACCCGGCGATTATTTCTGATTTCCGGATGCTCCCGGGAACCCTGTTTTTCGCATATGATATTCTTGGTTACGGGCTTATGGCCCTGTCAACGCTGTTTCTTGCACTGGTTGTCCGGCCGCAGAACAGGAGAGACCGCCTGATGAAGGTCCTTCTTTGGATGGTGCGTCTATTTTGCACCGGTCATGATTCTTGCCGTAAGATACACAAGGAACGCCGGGGAAGTGCAGACGGCGGACAAAATGCCGGCAGATTCGCAAGAAAGGGAGGGATGACGTATGTCGGTACCTGTTTCGGATACTCGCCAGAGGATTCTCGCCAGAGGATTCTCGATACGGCGCTTGAAATGTTCTCCCGGCGTGTCTTTGATGCTGTGTCGGTCCGGGATATTTCGTTTGCGGTCGGGGTCAGGGAAAGTGCCCTCTACAAACATTTTAAGAATAAGAGGGCCGTTTTTGATTCACTGAATGAAGTTCTGGCGTATGATCTCGATCGAACAATACAATGATCCGGCAATCGCGCAGTTCTATAATGCAGACCTGTATGAAGAACCGATGGCTTTTCAGACGATGTTTTTCTTGCGCCTGATCGAGCATGGTGCGCTTCGAAAAGTTGACCCGAAGATACTTTCGGTTGAGTTCTATATGCCGCTGCTTTTTCTCTTCCTTCGAATGCTTCCCCTTACTGATGATGAGAAAATCCTTGCCGGGACTAAGGAGTTTTGCCGGGAACACATGCTTCACTTCCGGAGGACGTATGGATTGCAAAAGACCTGATGGCTAGTTTTGCTGGTATTGATACTTGTAAAGAAGGCTGCCGGCGGCAAAGACAGCGAATGCAATAAGCACTATGATCAGAATTTCATGTTGATAGCTCCAGGGTGCAACAAGATCAAAGAGATAATTGTAGATGCGGGTCAGCACAATATAGATAATCCCTGTGAAGATAATAGGATGGCGGCGTGTCAGGGAGAAACTTCCGGCGATGATTAAAGAGATAAGGGTAATGGCACTGTACAGCAGTAAATTCGGATATATTCGCAGATCATTCAGTCCGTCAAATGCATGTTGGACTGACTGTGATGCGGCTGTACCAATAAGTGCATAAATCATTACGGAAAATGCAAAATAGAAACAGCAGTTCATTATGGACAGAATCATTTTGCTCAGGAGCTGTTTCCACGGCGGTACGGATAAGGAGGATTCAAGAATAACTGTTGTTTTGCCGGTCCACGAAGTGACCGATAATAATGTGAGAGCAATGATACACAGCTGAATCCACAGCCGGAGTACAATAACGGAGCGGTTCGTAAATGGCATTTCAAAACTGGGAGGGATGAAGTAAAACCCGCTCATCAGGACTGTCAGGAAGCCGAGGACGGGTAATGTCCAAAAGTATTTCTTGGAAAAATTGATCGTGTCCCACTTCAGAAGTTTATACATTCCCGAATACCTCCATATAGCATTCCTCAATCGACTGGCCGCGGACTTCCCGGATATTGTCGGCGCTTGCCGTAAATATCACTTTGCCTTTGTTGAGGAAAATGACATCGTCCAGGAGAGTCTCGATATCTTTGACCAGATGGGTGGAAATCAGGATGGTGCTTTCGTTATCGAGCCGGGCAAAGATGGCCTTGATGATTTTGCTGCGTGAGAGCGGATCAATGCCTCCGAGAGGCTCGTCCAGAAGATACAGCCGGACTTTTCTTGAAAAAGTCAGCATGATCAGCACACGCTCCAGTTCACCTTTCGAAATTCTTTGAATCCTGGCTTTCTCATCAATTTCTAATAGGATGCATAGTTCTTTGGCGCGGATGCTGTCAAAATCAGGGAACATATCGCTGTAGTATTTCAAGGCGTCACGTACACGCATCCAGGAAAAGAGATGATTGGCATCCGGAAGGTATGAGATGAGGCGTTTTGCATGGTATCCTGCGGGTTCGCCGCAGATTTCAATTTTGCCGCTGTCGAGGCGGTAAATATTCATAATCGTATTGAGCAATGTAGTTTTTCCGGCACCGTTAGGCCCCAGGAGACCGACAATCCTGCCGGCCGGTATTTCAACGTCAACACCATCGAGCACTTGCTTCCTGCCGAATTTTTTCCCTGCGCTTTTAACTGATAGAATTATGCTCATTTTTTTAACGCCTTTCTGATTACTTCGAAAATCATATCTTCCGTGTAGCCAAGACCCTGCATACCACTGACAAATACAGCGGCCAGACCGTCAGACATTTCAGCCTGCAGTGCGGTTATTATTGCCTTATCGTCCGTGATAAAACTTCCGATTCCCCTTAGTGTCATGATGGCCCCCTGCTTTTCGAGTTCGGCACAGGCGCGCTGCATGGTATTCAGGTTTACTTCGAAACGATCCGACAATGCACGTACAGAGTCAAGCCTTGCACCGGGTGCCAGTGCACCCGTAATGATATCCATTTTGAGGCATTCAATTATCTGCAGGTAGATCGGGGCTGTCGGGTTGTATTTCATCTTCATTCCTCTGGCATGTTTTTGCAGATGCCGGGTCTTTCGTGTATTAGTGTTATAGGAAGATAGTACACTTGAATCAGAACAATGTAAAGAATAAACAATACTATTGGAAATTTAAATTTTCTATGTGTAAGACGGACACTTCAGTTCGCGGAATTTATAGAATCGAATATATTTCCGCCTCGTGTTATAATTTCATTAAAATTACATCCCAATCAAAGCGTGCGCACAAGCATCCGGCTTATATATTCTGTGAATTCGGAATAATTCAGGAGGAATAGAAATGGAAGGGAATGATTTGCAATATAAAGTTTCTCCCGGCATGAGCTTCGTTTATATTGAAGTTTTAGCATGCGGTATACCTCTCGAAACAGACCAGGACGCTATAAACCTGGTAGCTGCCTGTATTGAGAACAGATCGGACAGGATCCTGATCCATGAAAAGGTTCTTTCAGAAAATTTCTTCAAACTGAGGACCGGAATCGCAGGCGTCTTCATGCAGAAGTTTGAAAATTATGATATCAAAGCAGCGATTGTAGTGGGGGCGAGCCTGGTAAGAGGCAGCTCTTTTGTAGATATGATGAGT